>WNFY01004507.1_pt1 | contig 54060 bp, 58 predicted proteins | sample 5400091 | NCBI WGS metagenome assembly WNFY01 (sample SAMN13153364, study PRJNA577476) | soil metagenome | isolation source: 60 cm soil or saprolite under grassland replicate 1 | place: USA:California | collected 2016-06-15
GCGCGATCATTCGCACCGAGTTCGACACCGTGGTGATCCAGTCGGATGTGTGCAACGGCTGCCGCGCCTGCATCGCCGCTTGCCCGTTCGGCGTGATCGACATGAACCCGGCCGCGGGAACGGCGCAGAAATGCACGCTTTGCTACGACCGGATGCAGGTGGGGCTGGAGCCGGCCTGCGCCAAAGCCTGCCCCACCGATTCGATCCAGTTCGGGCCGATCACCGAGCTGCGCGAGCGGGCGAACAAGCGCCTCGTGCAGCTCAAGGCCCAGGGCGAGCAGCGCGCCCGGTTGTACGGCGACGACCCGAAAGGACCGCTCGGTGGTCTCAACTCGTTCTACCTCCTCGTGGATGAGCCGGAGGTCTACGGTCTGCCGAAAGACCCGAAGCTACCGAGCCGGAACCTGAAGGCGAGCGGCGCGTTCTCGGCCGCCGGCGGCGCAGTGCTCGGCCTGCTGGCGCTCGTCGGTCTGCGCAAGCGGCGCGTGGATGAGATCGGGGCCGGAACGGGAGGGAGTCAGAACTAATGTCCGACACGTTCGTCACAGCGTCGCCGCACTGGACGTGGTACATCATCCCCTACTTCTTCGTCGGTGGCGTCGCGGGCGGCGCCTACTTCCTCGCCGCGGTGCTCGAGTGGTTCGGGCGGCCGGAAGACCGGCCGGTGATCCGCACCGGCTACGCCCTGGCGTTCTGGGGCGCCGTGCTCTCAGGGCTCCTCTTGACGCTCGACCTGGGCCGTTCGCTCCGCTTCTGGCACATGATCTTCCAATCGGAGCACTTCCCGAGCCTGATGTTCAAGAGCTGGTCGCCGATTTCGTTCGGAGCGTGGGCGATTCTGTTGTTCGGCGCGTGCGCGTTCGTTTCGTGGTACAGTGACAAGAGCGGCGCAGTGTTCTCCAGACTGGTCGCGGCCGTGGGGGGGCTCCTCGGGTTCTTCGTGGCCGGCTACACCGGCGTCCTCCTCTCGGTCACGAACCGCCCGATCTGGGCCGACAGCCCCTGGCTCGGCGCGCTGTTCCTCGCGTCCGGCGCGTCCACGGGCGCGGCGGCGCTGGCGCTGTTCGCCCCCGGGCGCGGCGCCGCGCAGAGCTCGCTGCGTTGGTTGTCGTCGTTCGACACCCAGGCGCTCGTCGTCGAGCTGCTGCTCTTGATCGTGTTCTTCGTGTCGCTGGGTTCCGTCGCCAAGGCATGGCTGAGCATCTGGGGGGTTCTGCTCGTCGTCGGTGTGGTCGGCGCTGGGATCCTGTGGCCGCTGCGACTGCACTTCAAGCCGGCCGGCGCCGGCGCGCTGCGCAACCCGGCGGTCATGGTGCTCGTCGGCGGGTTCCTGTTGCGCGTGGTCGTGCTCCTCGCCTCCAACTCGATCGAGTTCCAGCATGTGGCGTCGGGATCAGCGCGGTGAAGACGCCTTGGTTGGTCCCGCTGCTGGCCGTCGGCGTGGCTGCCTGCGCGACGAGCCCCGAAGCGGCACGGGCGCGTGGCGGCGGACCCGGCGCCGATCCGGGCAATCACGGCGCGGTGGTGCAGGTCCATGCGGGCGCGAAGATCTACTATAAGACGCCCTGCCGGACCCCAAAGGTGAAATGCTCTGGCCCCTTGCCCGGCGCCGGCACCTAGCCCCCGACCAGGCGCAGCGGCTGGCGGACGTTCGGCAGAAAAATCCTGAATCCGAAACGTGGCTGGCGTTGGTCGAGGCGGCTCTGGTCGAAAGCCGGGACGCCACGACCTGGGATGCCGTGGTGCCGGCTCGTGTGGACGGCCGCCCCCCCCCCGTCCGCGCGCCGCTCCTGCACGGCGCCGAGGTAAGCGTCCACCGCCGCTCCGCGAGTCGCTTCGTCCGCCATCTCGCGCAGCTCGCCGGGCTCGATGGCGCAGCTCACCGCCTCGACGCAGTCGATCTGCTGGAGGCCGCGATCCGTCAGGATGACGCGCGCATCGATGCGCTCGCGACCGGCGATCCGTCCCTGCTGCGCGTCGTGGCGCAGGTCGCGGCCGTGCCGCTGCTCCGGGGATGTGCCCGGGCGATCGGCAGCGAGGTATCATCGGCCTGGTGGGAAGGCTATTGCCCGCTGTGCGGCGCCTGGCCCACGCTCGCGGAGTTCCGCGGCCTCGAGCGGAAGCGCTGGCTCAGGTGCGGGCGCTGCGGCATCGGTTGGGAAGTACCGTGGCTGCGCTGCCCCTTCTGTGCGGAAACGAATCACGAGAATCTGGGATACCTCGCGCCCGAGGATGGGGAGACCACCCGCAAGGTCGAGGTGTGCGACACGTGTAAGGGATATGTGAAAGCCGAGCCTACTGTGAGCGAGCTGCCCTGGTGGGGCGTGCTGTTGGACGACGTGGCGACCGTCGCCCTGGACGTCGCGGCCCTCGACCGAGGCTACCACCGTCCCGAGCGACCGGGCTTTGACTTGGAAATGAGGCTCGTGGAGGCATGACACCTCCACGACCTGGCGAGGTGTGCCGCGACCTGCTCGCTGCCCTCGAAGCCTCCGAAGGCCGGCGCAAGCGTCGCAAGCGGGACACGACGCCCGATGCGATCGGGCTCGCCATCAAGCGCGATCTGCTCGACCGCGCCGTCGCCGCCGATCCAGACCCGGATGAGTTCGAGGCGTGGCTGCTCGAGCAATGCGCGGCCGCGGGACCGGCGGAGGGCGGCATGCGCGCGATGGCACTGTCGATTTTCGAGGAGTGGCGCCTGGCGCTGAGTGCCGGGTCGTTTGGGGATTGGCTGGCCCAAGGCGCGCCGTCGGATGACGCGAGTCGCGACCTCACCCCCTGACTGAAAGGAGAGCCTATGCGTGGAATGCTGGTGGTTGCCGCGCTCGTGCTCGCGGCGGGATGCGGCGGGTCAAAGCCACCGGCGGGGGGATGGCAGCAGCTCGCCGCCTCCGAACCGGTGAAGGTCTTGAGGGGCGACGATAGTCCCTACCGGATCATTTACAACCCGCCCGTGGACCTGGCGAAGAAACCGGGGAGTTGATACGCCGGTCACCGAAGGCCAGGTATTGGAAGCCCTGCGGGTCGTCACGGATCCCGATCTGGGCCGCGACATCGTGTCGCTGGGGTTCGTGAAGGACGTCCGGCTCTCGGACGGCACGGTCGGGTTCACCATCGAGCTCACGACGCCTGCCTGCCCTGTGCGCGAGCGCATGCGGCAGCAGGCACGGGAGGCCGTCGCGGCTCTCCCCGGCGTTGGCGGGGTGGACGTGACGATGACCGCGCGAGTCCGGGGATCGGCCGGGCCGATCAAGGAGCGGCTCATCCCCTCCGTGAAGAATGTGATCCCGGTCGCGAGCGGCAAAGGCGGCGTCGGAAAGTCCACCGTCTCCGCCAATCTGGCCCTCGCGCTCGCCGGCACCGGTGCGAGCGTCGGGATCATGGATGCGGACGTGTACGGGCCGACGATCCCCACTCTGATGAACGCGCACACGCTGCCCAAGCCGAGGGTCGAGGGCACGGTGCCGGCCGAGCAGTACGGCGTCAAGATCATCTCGATGGGATTCTTCCTGCGCGAGGACGACGCCATCATCTGGCGCGGGCCGATGCTCCACAAGACAGTGCAGCACTTCCTCGGCAACGTGCTGTGGGGCGAGCTGGACTATCTGATTGTGGACCTGCCACCCGGAACAGGAGACGTGCAGCTCACGCTGTGCCAAGCGATTCCCCTGACCGGCGCTGTGGTCGTGTCGACGCCCCAGGACGTGGCCCTCAAAGTCGCGCAGAAAGCGATCGCGATGTTCAATCAGCTGAACACGCCCGTGCTCGGCATCGTCGAGAACATGGCGTCGTACGTCTGCCCGAGCTGCGGGGCGCGCGATGAGGTGTTCGGGTCAGGCGGCGCACGCCGCGCCGCCGAGCGGCTGGGGGTGCCGTTTCTGGGTGAGATCCCCCTCGCCACCGAGATTCGAACCAGTTCCGACGCCGGGCGGCCGATCGTACTCGACCGGACGTCCCCCTTCGCCCAGGCATACCTCGGTGTGGCCGAGAAGCTCGCCGCGCAGGTCAGCATCCGGAACATGCAGCGCGAGCTAACACCGCTGGTCCAGATCACGTTCTAGCCTTCAGGAGTGCGACGCTGTTGCGCCCGCGCATCACATGCTTCTGCGCCGTGGCATGACGCTTGATCTGCCCTAATCCGCTATGTGCCGGTGTCGGCGTGCGCACCGATAAGCACCAGGGGGCTCATCGTGATCGATTTGGCGTTGCTCACCGTCGTCACCGGCTCGTGAAGGCCGACGAAGTGCATAGTTGGTGCGTCCGTCTGGACGTTCCGCCGGAAACGTCCGCCGCCCTCTACGCGACCCTCGCGAGTGACGAAAGGAACCGGAGCGCGCGTCTGCGATTCGAGCGCGACCGGGGACGCTTTGTGGTCGCGCACGGAGTCCTGCGTGAGCTGCTGGGGCGCTATCTCGGGATTGCTCCCGGCGCCGTGCGCTTCGTGTATAACGCGTTCGGCAAGCCCGAGTTGAGTCCGGAACTCGGCCGGCTCAAGTTCAACCTCTCTCACTCCGCCGGGCTCGCCCTCATCGCGATCGCCGCGGATGCGGAGATTGGCGTGGATGTCGAATGGATCCGGGAGCAGTCCCATTGGGCCGATATCGCGCGGTGCTTTTTCTCCGCGGCTGAAGCTGACCGTCTCAACAGGCTGCCGCGCCACCTCTACGCCCAGGCATTTTTCAGCTGTTGGACAAACAAGGAGGCGTACGTGAAAGCTCGGGGCGAGGGTCTCGCCATCCTTGCTGAGACGCCAACCGACTCCGAGCGCTGGTCGCTGTACACCCTCCAACCTGCGGCAGGCTATCTCGGGGCGCTGGTCGTCGAGGGAAGGGGCCGGCGCCTGCGGCAATTTACGTTCTGAGGCGTTCAACCGTACCTTCTGCGTCACTCCATGCGTCCCTCCAAGACGGCGCTCCTCTGGTTGTGCCTCCTGCCGGGCCTGCGCGTCACGTCGCAGTCGCGCGACGTGGTTCTGGCGAGCACCACTTCGACTCGCGATACAGGTCTTCTCGATTCCCTGTTGCCGATCTTCGAAGCGCACACCGGATACCGCGTCAGACTGATCGCTGTCGGAACCGGGCAGTCGCTGGCAATGGGACGGCGCGGGGATGCGGACGTCGTGCTGGTGCACGCGCCGGAAGCGGAGCGCGTGCTGGTCGACTCGGGCTACTTCGTGCGCCGGCTGCTCGTGATGCACAACGAGTTCCTCATCGTCGGCCCGGCATCGGATCCCGCGGGGCTGCGCGGCATGCAGGATGCCGCGGCCGCGTTGGTGCGGCTCGCGCAGCGTCGCGCCCTGTTCGTGTCGCGCGGGGATAACTCTGGCACCGAAATCCGCGAGCAGATGCTGTGGCATAAGGCCGGCCGAGGGCAGCCGCAGGGCGAAGCGTGGTATATCGAATCGGGCCAGGGAATGGGTGCGACACTCCAGATGGCGAGCGAGAAGCGGGCTTACACGCTGACGGACATCGGCACCTACCTCGCGTGGAAGAGCAAGGTCGAGCTCGTCCCGCTGGTCCAGGGTGACCCCGAGCTCTACAACGTCTACCACGTGCTCGAGCCCAATCCGAGAAACGCGCCCCGCATCAACGTTGCCGGCGGCCGGGCGTTCGCTGATTTCATGGTCAGCGGGTACGTCAGCGCCCGGGAGACGCTGCGGCGCGACACGCTCACAGCCATCATCAACCGCGCGCGCCTGACAGCCCAGGTGCTGCCCGCGCCGTTCGCCGCGCTCCGAGTCCAGGCCGATTTTGCCGCGACGGGGCTCGCACGCGCCGACACAGTCCCCGCGATCCTTCTCACCGATGCCTATATCCAGCTTGTACCGCCGGCCACGCTCACCACTGACGGCGCGCACGCCTTACACCCCGCGCTCATTGTCGGCCAGTTCCGCACACCGTTCGCCCTCGAATTCCTCACGCCGTTTTCCCTGCTCTCGACTGCCAATCGCTCCCAGCCGATCGATCGCCACACCACGCGGCGTGATATCGGGCTCTTGGGCCAGCTCGCGGTCGGTCACCTGGTGACGATCACCGGGGCGGTGGTCAACGGCGAAGGCTCGAACAAGCTGACGAATTCAGACGGGCGAGAAATGGCGATCGGACGCGTCACGGTATTCGTCCTCCCTCGTTTAGGCGTGGCAACGAAGTACTTGGCACAAGGACGCGATCACCGCTGGGGCTTTGACGCACGCTGGATTGATCACGGCGCGCTGTTCGAAGGCGAGTTCCTGGCGCGCCGGGGACCGTTCAACGGCACGACCACAGTCGATGCCAGCGGGGGATACGCGCTCGCCGCCTACCGGATTCGGCCGTGGCTTCAACCAGTGCTCAAGTGGGAGCACCTCCGTGACCGGCGTACCACGGGCGCTACCACATCCCAGAGTTTCCTCACGTACACGACCGTCGGCATCAACGTGCTGTCGCGCGGTGAGGGCATCCGCCTGCTGGTCGATGGGATCTACAAGTCCGAGCCTGCCGTGTTTACCGGCACGGAGCTTGAAGTTCAGCTGATGGCGATTTTCTGATCTCGCAGCGGATCGGCGCGGCGGGCGCCGAATGGGTGAGGGCACCGATGGCGATCAGCGAGGCGCCGGCCTCCGCGTAGGCGCGCGCGGTGTCGGGTGTGATGCCGCCGGAGGCCTGGATCGTGACCGTGGGTCCCGCGCGAGCGGCCCAGGCGGCTACACGCGCCGGGGACTGGTTGTCCACCAGGAGATGGGTGACGCCGGCGGACAGTGCCGTCTCGAGTTGTTCGTCGGATTCCACTTCGACAATGACGGGAGTGTCGGGGGGGCGGGGGGCGGCGCCCAGGGCGTCGCGCAGCGAGCGCCCGTTGAGCAGCGCCCAATGGTTGTCCTTCCAGAGCACGGCGTCGGCCAGCGACGCGCGGTTCTCTACGGCGCCGCCAACACCGACTGCATATAGCTCGAGCGTACGAAGGCCCGGCGTAGTCTTGCGTGTATGTGTGATCCTGGCGGTCGTGCCCTTGACGGCATCCACGGCACGCCGCGTCAGCGTCGCGATGCCCGACAGCCGCTGCAGGAAATTCAGCGCCACGCGTTCGCCGGCGAGTAACGCCTGCACGGACGCGCGGACCGTCGCAAGCGTCGTTCCCGCCTCGGTCCACGAACCCTCCCCGATCTCGGGTTCCACAACCGCGGCGCGGTCAAGCTCCCGGAAAACGGTTGCCAGGATCGGCACGCCGGCAACGACAAAACGGCCTTCGGCTTCGAAACGCGCCTGAGCGGCGTGATGCGCGCTGCGACCCAGCAGGCGCGTCGTGACGTCCTCGCGCGCGCGATCCTCGGCGAGTGCGCGCTGCACTTCGACCAAGCCGAACGCGTCAGCCAATGGCGAGCATCCGGTCGATCGCGCGACGCGCGCGTGCCGCCACGGTGGGCGGGACCGTCACCTCGTATTTCACGTCGCGCAGCGCGTCCCGCAGGTTTTCCAGCGTGATCTGCTTCATGTAGCGGCATTCAGCGGACTCGCGCGCCGCCACGAATTCCTTGCCAGGGTTCTCGCGGCGCAGGCGGTGGAGCACGCCGGTCTCCGTCGCCACGACGAAGCGCCGAGCCGGTGAGACGCGGGCGCGGCGCATCATCTGCTCGGTCGAGACGATGTGCGTGCGGCCCGCGGCGACGTCGCCCTCGGTCTCGGCGTAGTACATTGCGCTCGACACGCAGCCGCACTCGGGGTGCACCAGGAATTCAGCGTCGGGGTAGTCGGCGCGGCGCTCTTCGAGCGTTTCACGCGTCAGCCCCGCGTGCACGTGACACTCGCCGAGCCAGACGTCGAGCTGGCGACCGGTGACCTTGCGCAGGTAGTTGCCGAGGAAGACGTCGGGGAGGAACAGCACGGGGACGTGCGGTGGCAGTGTCTTGATTACGGCGACGGCATTTCCCGAGGTGCAGCAATAATCCGCTTCGGCTTTGACGGCGGCAGCCGTGTTCACGTAGGCGACGACAACGCCGTCCGGGTGCGTGGCGCGCCAGGCGCGCACGTCGGCGGCCTGGACCGTGGCGGCGAGCGAGCACCCCGCTGTGGGGTCGGGAATCAGGATCCGTTTGTCGGGATTCGCGATCGCGGCCGTTTCTGCCATGAAATGCACGCCGCAAATCACGAGGATCGGGGCATCGAGCTCGGTCGCGCGGCGCGCCATCTGGAGCGAATCGGCGACGACGTCGGCCAGGTCCTGGATTTCGGGACGTTGGTAATTATGCGCGAGAATGGCGGCGCGGCGTGCGCGGCGTAGCTCGTCGATCTCGGCGATGAGATCCTGAGTGACCATCGTTGCTGTGGAGGCGCCCATCTGACACAACTCCCATTGTTATGGTGCCGAGGCTGGGGGGCCGATTGGGTAACGCCTTGGGTCCGCCGCGGAATGCCGGACCACTCCCAGCCTGGGGCGCGCGTTGCCGTGCGCCAGCGGGAAGGATAAACGGGATGAGGGGGCTTGGGCAGTCCTGGAGTCAGTTGCCGTTTCGCGGAGCACCACGGAGTATTGGGGCGATGACGATCGAGATCATTCGCCGTCCGATCAGCCGCGCGCGCCTTTCCTCACTTGCCGAGGCACAGTTCGGCGATATGGTCAAGGCCGTCGTCGACGTGGAACGCCGTGTGATGGCCATTGGCGGCGAGCTGCATTCCGACGAGGAAGCGGCGTTGATCGAGGACGGCTCGGCGCAGGCGAACCTATGGGGCGTTAATCTGTATCCTGCCGAGCAGGGAGAGGCGTGGATCGAGTTCGATTCGATGATCAACGTGCGTCCCTCGCAGGGGAACCGGTCGCGAAATGTCGAAGATCCCCTACTGCAGGGTCGCATTCGTCAGGTCGTCACGGCGCTGGTGGAGGGTTAGGGCAGACATGACAGGACACGAGGCACTCGCCACTGGCCGCTGGAGCGCCCTCACGCTTGCCGAGCAGTTGGCGAACGTGGGGAGCGAGGTCGAGCGGACGATCACCGCGTGGGAGGCGCGTCGAACCGATCGGTTTGACAAGGCACTCACGCGAGCCTTGGAGCTGTTCGACCTGACGGCCGGGGATGAGCGCTGGCGTGGGCACCGTCGCCGGGAGATTCTCCGCGCGCGGGAGGAATTCTGTCGGCTGTTCTTCGAGGCCGACTCGCCGGCGGGCGCCACGCGCTCCCTCAGAGCCTACTTCCTGGGTTTCGCGCTGCTGGCGCGTCGCCGGCTCGCCTAAGCGCCAGCCGAGGCGGCGCGCAACACGATCTTATGAAAGTCGTCTGGATCTGGGTTACCGCGCTGGTACTCGCGGCAGTTCCCGTCGGCTTGCTGGCGAAGCGAAATCCGCGGTCGCTGCTCGCTGGTGTACTCGTCGTGGCATTGTTCGTCGTGTATGCGCTCGGTGGCTTGGGACTGGGCGGTGCCGGGGCGGGCCCGAGCAGCGATCTGGCAGGCTTGCTGATCCTGTGGATCGTCGTGATGGCGGTGCTCGTGTACCTCCTGCTGATCACTTTCGCCCGGATGAATGGATCGTTCGCTGAGCGGATAAAGTGGACTGGCGTAGGCGTGGGAGTCTGGATCCTCGTCGGAATGATCGTTTCACGAGCGTCAGGAGAGGTGCAAGACCTCCAGAGGCAGGCAGAGACTCAGGTATTTCTAGACCAGGCCGCGCGGGCTGACGCCGAGATACCGCGGAAGCGCAGCGAGCTCGATCGGACACCCGAACGGCGGCGCGCGGTACTCGACAGCACGCTCGCTCAGGTGAAGGGGGAGGTCGTGCTGAGCTACTACCGCGAGGTCGGTCGCTTCGTGGTGTTCGGCGATCCTGCGACCGAACCGGACCGCGTGGTTGTGTGGGCAGTGGTCACGCCGACGCGCCATGTATCGTGGGCGATCCGTCCGTCGCTACTATATTAGAATCCACACGCACCATAAAACTCTTGCCGACCCGCTGCTGAGCGTGACTCGGTGCCCACAACAACATGAGGCCCAACGTGCACAGGACGAAAAGTCGGAAGAAGGATTTCGCGGGCCCCATAGGTGCTAGCGATCGTCGCACAGCTCCTTCCCGATCAATGAGGAAATAATGCCGGAGGCACTACTTCGTTGCCCCGGCGACGCATGAAGCCCGGTCACTTCTCCGGCAACGCCCCATACCGGCTCTCGTACTCCTGGATGAGCTTGTTCAATAGCTCGGTCAGGCGCTTTGCGGCAAACGGACTCAGCACGATGCGGTGATTGAGTTCAATTTCCAGGCTTTCCTGCGGGCCGCGTTCCCAGGTTTTGTTGACGCCGAAATTGAGAACCACTTCCTCGCGCGTGCTGTTCGCATTGCAGAAGTTCGCGTAGGAGCTGCGAAGGCTGCTGGTGTCCCACTTACACTCGCCGATGTGGCGATCAAGAGCCGCGCGCTTGCGCAACGAAGGTTCAGACCGCGCTCCAGTTTGCCGGCGCGAGGAGCGGATGGCGCTTCCCTTCGGACCGTTCGCCGAGGGAGATATTCCATACTCTCCCTTTGCCCTGCGGACAATTTTTCTTGTCGTCGTGGGGGTCATACCCTTCGGCTCCGCCGCCGCCGACGCTCGGGAGCACGTTAAAGAAATAGAGCACCTTGACCTTGAGGCCGCCCATCTCCACCACAAACGTGGCTTGGTCGGGACCGGAATAGCCGGGTGTCGGATGATAGTAGTAATCGCCCGCCCCCATATCCTCGAGTCGACCATGCTTCGGTCGCTCCGGGATGCTCACCTTCGCGGCGTTATACATGTCCGCGGTCAACTGCTGCCGCGTAAAGCGCTTCTGTTTCTTGAGATAACCCCACACCTCGGTCACTGGACCCAGGCCGTTTACCGCCGAGCCGGGCGGGACCGGCGGATTCTCGATCAGATGACAGATACCGATGGTCGGATCCGAGCTGGCACTGCCTTTTTGCGGTTGGGACGCTTGCGCGATTACTGCTGGAGCGTATTGCGGCGGCACATCCGGTACTTGCACAAGCATCACTTGGAAGTGCTGTGTCGGTAGATCGGGAATGTCCATGACAAACATCGTTGCCTCGTCTTGTAAGAATGAACCATGGAAGCCCTCGCCGACCGCGCCCCCTGCGAGGTCGGCGATCGCCAAGCTAGCCGTGACAGAGCCAGCTAGAGCGGCCGTCGGACGCTCAAATGTGAACAGGCCGGCATTCGGGTCGTCGGGGCTGAGGGAGATCTTCCACATCTCTCCGTTCGGGCAATTTTGCTTATCCCTGTAAGGGTCGTATCCTTCCGTTCCGCCGGGAGGACCAGGTTGCACCTTGAAGAAATACACCACCTTAACCTTGCGGCCACCGATCTCCACCAACAACGTGGCGCCGTCCGGGCCATAATAGCTGGGCGCTGGGTTATAGCGATAATTGCCACCCCATTCCTCTTTCAATTCTCCGTGCTCTGGACCCTTCAGGACGCCAACTTTCCCGTCGAGTCCTAACTCGCGGTGCTCGAATCGCCTGTAGTAGATGCTGACTGATCGAACCGGGCTCATGGCGTTGACGGCCGTCAGAGGCGGAATCGGAGGATTCTGGATCAGTTGGCACACGCCAATGATGCGTTCGGTCTCCGCATTGCTTATTTGTGCTTGCGACGCCTGAGCTACGATCATCGGTGCAAGGTCGGCGATGCTCAAATTGGCATTGGGGACCACGCCCGTGAAGAAAGAGCCCCACTGCGCCGGGTCCTGCGACGCGAGCGGGTCGGTGTCGAGATCGGAGGAAAGGGAGATTTTCCAGCGCTTTCCGTTCGGACAAAACTTTTTGTCCTGATAATCACCGTCCGCCACACCGTCAAGCACCTTGAAGAAATACTCCGTCCTTATTTTCTTGCCGCCCATCTCGACCAGGAAACTCGCGCGATCCGGGCCGAAGTAGCCCGGTTTTGGCAAATACAAATAGCCCCCTGGGGCATCGGGATTCGGCTTCAAAGTTCCGTGTTGAGGATTGCTTAACACCGTAACCATTCCAGGACCGACGACTTCGCGACCCTCGACGCTTCGAAAATATATCCGCGCTGCCCCCATCGGCCCTATCTCATTAAAGGCCGCTTCTCGCATCGGATTCTGAACCAAACTACAAACACCGATGGTGCGATCGACCTTGGCGGCGGTGCCCTGCTTTGCCGCGCCCGCCTGCACGATCATCACCTGGGCGTACTGCGGCGGCAGATCCGGCATGTCCATGACAAACATGGTCACCTCTCCTTCCTCAAAGTTGAGATCCGGTTGAATCTGACCGCGCAGCGCCTGCGCAGCGGCTTGCAGCTCAGCACCAAGTGCATGTTGGGATATGGGTTCTGAGCATTGCCTGTGCCGCCGACCAAGACACTGCGAATCACGCTGTTTGCTTGCGTGCCATCAGCAAACAGGGCGGCCGCGCACTTGGTCGCCGCCTAAGACCAGCAGGTCCTGCCAAGTGCCGTTGCGGGGATGTTATCGGCGCGAGTCACCGCGTACAGCGACCAGAAATCCTGCAGGGCGAAATCGAGCGCCATACCCAAGTCATGGGTGAGGTGCAGAGCCGGCGTGACACCATGATAATTTACCACTAGACCTGCTCCGATCGCCCCGCTTAGGGGCGCACAAGGTGGAGCGAAATTATTTAACAACAGATCGTGCCTGAGTAGACATCATCGATGTAGACGTCGTAACAACCGGGGCTGAGTTGCAGTGCCTGACACCAATCCGTGCCGCCTCCGCCACCGGTTCCGCCGCCACCACCTCCGCCACCTCCACCGCCTCCGCTACCACTCCCATCACCAGGACAGGTATCCGGATCGGGAATGATCTGGTAGTCACAGCCACTTCCTCCACCACCGGAAGAAGTCGGAATCAGCGGCCCATACGTCTCGATAACCTGGTACACGTGTTGGATTATGCCGTTGGGATAGTAGTAGTCGTAGCAAAGCAGCGAGACCGCCGCGTCCATCCAGACCCATCGTCCGTCGTCAGAAATCGGATCGGGCGGGCTAGTGGTGTAGTACCCGCCGTTGGCTGCGGTTGGGTACTCTTCGATAAACGTGACTCCGCTGAAAACGATCCCGTCAATAACGATCGGACGCGGCCCGAGAAGACTGGGACATACCCTCGGCAATATTTCTTGAGCAGACGCGCGGGGCGAACCCGCGACGTTGAAGAGCGTCGCGTACGCCAGAGCGATGATCAAATTGGTCTTCAGGTGGCGCATCTTACCCCCAGTTCTGCCATCACTCGCCTGTTCGGCCGATTCCTTGCTCCTCTACATCAGCCGAACCTCGGTGAAGCGGACCATGCCGAGTTCGCCTAGTTGTCGTGGAATGGACGCGCGAACTCGCTCCAGCATCTGAAGGACGTACCCCTCCCACGCAGCCGGCAGCCGTTGTGCCAGCTGCTTATCAGGGATCGTGACTTTATAGTCTCGTTCGGGCCGAAGGCCATTTTCACGACGTTCGATGAGCAAGCGCTTTATCGCACCGTCGAACCAGCGTGCATCGAGATGCGCCTCCGATAGCAGGATCACGTCATGCGGCTCTGTGAGTGTGCGGCGAACAACAAGTGCTCCTGCATCTTGCTCACCAAGGTCACCGACCAGAGCCAGCCCAAACGGCTCCTCGAGAAATCGACGATCGGTGGAGTTGAATTGCCGAGTTCTTTCCAACACCACGACATTCGGGCGCCCTATAGGGTCGGTCACCCGTTTCAGCAACCGCTGGAGTTTCGGGTCGCGAAACGAGATGTCATAGCCGATGCTGGCGGCGCTCCTTCCAGCCCACTCGGCGCGGTGGAATTTGCCTGGTGCTGCATCGGGGCTGGGCCGAGCCAAAAACGCGCGAAGAACGAGGTCTCGGGATTCGGGGGGCAGCAAGCCGACCAGCTGCTCTAACGCCTCGAGGTCAATATCGGTGCGCAACTCGCCCCGCATACGAGGGGACAATCGAAAGAGTCGCTTTCGCTCGCGGTCTGCCATCGCGGCGTGATCAGCGATTGACGACTACAAAATCCACGGCTTTGAACGGCCCCAGACCGGGAACTACGCGAATCCCAGCATCTTGCGCCGCGCCCAACTTGGCCTCCAAATACGTGCTCCACGAGCGCGGAAGCTTGTTGCTGTCTTGTCGTCCCTGTGAGAAGAAGCTTGAGCGCAGTTGAAGCTTTCCGATGCGGTTAGATCGCGGTCGCAATCCATCATGGACCCGGATCGTGTAGACAGCGCGTAGCGCAGCGTCCAAACCCTCGGTGTTGGCCGCATCTTGACCCAACAGAACAGCATCGTAGTCCCACTTGCCGGATCTTAAAACGAGGACGCCGTCCTTCGGCACAAGTTTCGTATCAGTGGCAAGGGCGAGGAGCACGGGACGACTCCAAAGATTCAGACGACGCTCGGCATCGGCGGATCGCTGAGACTGTCCTTGAGTGCGCCCATCGCTTTGCTTGTAAACCGCCGCGGCAAGCTCATCCTGCGCTCGATCGCGGAAGCTGAGATCACGCATCTCGCCCGGGACCAGCTCGAAACTCGTGCGAACCAGTTCGCGGCTACTATAGGGAACGGCGGCGAGGAGGCGTTGCAAAGCCGACGTGTCAATATCGGATCTGAGCCGACCGTGCCCGGCTCTCTCCACTGCTGCTTGGGGGGCAGTAGACGCTGCGGCAGTAGGTTCGGATGGATCATCTGATCTCGCACACGCAGCCAACATCCCCATCACGCACGTTGCGGCTATCAGTCGCATTGCTGTTCCTCCTGCACTCAGAGGCCCAGTGTCGCAGGCATAGGAAGGCTTACCGATCGAGGATGGATTTCGGAGGAAACGACGACAAGAACCGAACATGACGACCTCCGGGAGCAACCTATGCATGCCGGACATCTTGGGTCAAGTGACGTTTTGTGCCTTCGCCACCGTAGCTCAGTGGTAGAGCTCTCGATTCGTAATCCTAGACCGCCAGCGCCTGCCAGCGCTGGTCGTTGTGTTTCAGTGGTGCGCGGTCACAAGTGCGACTGCCTGCGACGGTGGGCGACGATGCGTTTGGCACCACGGCTGGCACCACGCTCGGCGATTGCGGAATGTTCTCAAGATAGCTACGATAGTTCTCATGTTGAGAACAATCAGCCGGCGGCCCCCACGCGCACCACAACTCGTGGAGGTGCTGTTCGGGGCCTATCGCCGCCGAATCCTCGCGCTCTTGCTGTTGCGGCCCGAGGAGACGTTTTATGTGCGCGAAATCGCTCGGCTGACGGGGACGCCGGCAGGCTCGCTGCACCGCGAGCTGAAACTCCTCACGGACGCTGGACTGCTGGTCCGGGCTAGAGCAGGGAACCAAGTTCGCTACCAAGCTGACCGGGCGTGCCCGATCTTCGAGGATTTGGCAGCGGTTTTTCGCAAGACCGCGGGACTGGCCGACGTGCTGCGCCAAGCGTTGACTCGGCTCGCGAGCCGAATTCGGATGGCCTTCGTGTTTGGATCCGTCGCTCAGGGCAAGGAGCGCGGGGTGAGCGACGTGGATATCATGGTCATTGGTGCGGCGTCGTTTACCCAAGTTGTACAGGCGTTGACCCTGGCGCGTGAAGATCTCCGGCGTGAGGTCAATCCCGTAGTAATGACTCGGGCCGCGTTCCGATCGAAGTCCCGCAGCGGCGATCGTTTCGTCTCCCGGGTCTTGCGAGAACCAAAGATCTTTCTCATTGGGGACGCCCGTGAGCTTGTAGAACTTGTTGAAGATCGGTCAGCTCAAGGAGCATCCGCCTAGCGCGGTGGAGATTCAGCAGCTACTCGCCGCCGCGCAGCGGAATCTCACCGACGCTCGGGTGCGCGAGATCAGTGCCGAAACCCGATTTGATGCCGCGTACAAGGCGATCATGCAGGCGGCCCTGGCCGCGATGATGGCGCACGGCTATCGGCCAGATACGAATCGCCCCGGACATCACATGACCGTCGTGCAGGCGCTATCGCTCACGATCGATCTCCCGGCCGCCCGGGTCACCGTCCTCGACAGCCTTCGACGTAAGCGTAACATCGTGGACTACACAGGCGAGGATATTGATGACGGATCCGCGGAGACCTGCGCGAAAGAGGCGAAGCGTCTGATCGACGATGTCCGAGCATGGCTACGCGCGAATCGGCCCAATCTCGCGACCTAGGCTAAGCGGGTTGGGCGGGATACCGGATCAATCGGCGCACCACTAAGTTTGGTTCTAGCCAGACGCGCACGACACCAGTTCTGGCACCATGGCATCGGAGCTTGCAGCAAGTCGTTGCAACACAACCACGCCACCGTAGCTCAGTGGTAGAGCTCTCGATTCGTAATCGAGCACGGCCAGCGCCAGTCAGCGCTGGCCGTTGCGTTTCAGCGGTGCGCGCCGACGTATGCGGCGGCCTGCGGCGGAGGCCGACGAAATGTTTGGCACCACCATTGGCACCACGAACCGGAGGCGTTTGCTTGCAGTTTCGCCCTCCACCCACGACTATTGTTTCCATGTACCAGATCACCGAAGAGCACCGCGCTCGCATCGCGGAGCTGTGCCGGCGCTTCCAGGTGCGTCGCCTTGACCTCGTGGGGTCAGCCGCGCGCAGCGATTTCGATCGAGCCAAGAGTGATATTGATTTTTTGGTCGAGTTTGGTCCGGCCGACGGCCTGCGCGCACTGGACAGCTATTTCGGCCTTAAGAAGGAATTGGAGACGCTCTTTGGGAGGCCGGTGGACCTGATCATGCCGGCGGCTGTTGCGAATCCTTACGTGCGGGCGAATATGGAGCGCGATCGTACGACGCTGTATGCAGCGTGATACGCGCGCATTCCTCTGGGACGTCCTCAACGCGGCCAACAAGATCGAGCGGTTCCTTCATGGTCAAACACGCGACGCCTTTATCGGAGATGAACTGCTGCAGTCGGCGGTGGAGCGACAAGTCGCCATCATTGGGGAGGCCCTAAGGCAGCTCACCAGGGCTGCGCCGGCGCTGGCTCAACAGGTGGCTGACGTTGAGCAAATCATTGGCCTGCGGAACATCCTGATTCACGGGTACGCAACCGTGGACTCCGACCTCATATGGCGATCTGTCCGGGAAGACTTGCCCGCCTTGAAGCGGACCGTGGAGCGGCTACTGGCGACGGGTTAGCGGTCGACCGAGCGGCGGTGCGCACGGGACGGAGTCGTCAGGGTTGGTTCTGCCGCCAGCCGTCCCCCCCCGAGTACCGGAGAGGGTCGCACGTCGCTAGGTTTGGTCTCACGCCACCGTAGCTCAGTGGTAGAGCTCTCGATTCGTAATCGAGCGGTCGTCGGTTCAAATCCGACCGGTGGCTCTGGAAAGACAGGTTGTCAAGGGCGGTGAAGGGCGGTGGAGGTTGGTGGAGGTGGTGCAATAGAACGCGCCGTTCCATCGCCAAATGATACGGCACATCCCCCACGGTGTTATAACCTTCCAGTTGTGGCTCCCCCGTATGAGCGATTGCACGCGTGGCGCGAGTGTCACGAGGTGGCAATCGCGGTCTATAAGGCGACTAAAGCATTCCCTTCGGACGAGCGCTATGGTCTCACATCTCAGATCAGGCGGGCGGCGTTTTCCGCCGCGGTCAACATCGTCGAAGGATCGGCGCGGAAGGGGCGCAAGGAGTTTCGGCGGTTTCTCGACATCGCTCTCTCGTCGTTAACCGAAGTCGGCTACTCGTTGCGATTTGCAAAAGAAGTGGGTCTGCTCGACGCGCGAGTGTGGCGAGATCTGAATGAAAGGCACAATCGAGCACGCTTTCTGACCTGGCGGCTTTACCGGGCCATGAGTACAGAAAAACCTTCACCAACCTCCACCGTCCTCCACCGCCCTTCAGCACTCTTGACAGGCGGCTTTAAGGGTGGAGATTAACCTCAATGTCGCTCGCGCTGCTTCTCCTGGTCCTTGGACTCCTGAGCCTTCGACTGCTCAGGGGAGGGTCCGAGGCGCGCGAGGTAACGATCTGGTAATCGCTTAACAGCAGAACGCAGTAGCACCGGCGCCGCGGACCTAAACAGGTTCGCGGTCTTTTTTTTCACCGCGGTAAGGGGGAAGCCATGGCTAAGGATGTCATCATCTTCGATACCACGTTGCGCGACGGCGAACAGGCACCCGGCAATGCGATGACACCGGAAGCCAAACTGCGCCTGGCCCGGCAACTCGATGCCGCGCTGTCACGACCGCGACATCGACCTCGCGGCCGAAGCGCTGCAGCCGGCGCAGCGCAAGCGCATCCACGTCTTCATCGCCACCTCCGATCTGCATCTCGAGCAGAAGCTGCGCATCGACCGCGCGACCTGCCTGGAACGCGTCCGCAGCGCGGTGCGCCGCGCCCGCCAGCACACCTCGGACGTGGAGTTCTCGGCGGAGGACGCCACGCGCAGCGACCTGGACTTCCTGTGCCGCGTCGTCGCGGTCGCGATCGCCGAAGGTGCGACGACGATCAACCTGCCGGACACCGTCGGGTACACCACGCCGGCGGAATACGGCGCGCTGTTTCGGACGGTCCGCGAGCGTGTGCCCGAAAGCGCCACAGTCGTGCTCAGCGCCCATTGCCACGATGACCTCGGGCTCGCCGTCGCCAATTCCCTGGCCGCGATCGAGGCCGGTGCCGGTCAGGTCGAGTGCACGGTGAACGGCATCGGGGAGCGGGCGGGTAACGCGGCGCTCGAGGAGATCGTCATGGCGGGACGCACGCGGCCGCAGGTTATCGTGTTCCGCTGCCACGTAAACCCCCGGGAGATCGTCCGCACCAGCCGCCTCTTGTCGCACGAGATCGGCGTCTTCCCGCAGCCCAACAAGGCGATCGTCGGGCGCAATGCGTTCGCGCATGAAGCGGGGATTCACCAGCACGGTGTGCTCCAGAACGGGCTCACCTACGAGATCATCGCGCCCGAAACGGTCGGCGCCGGCGGATCGAGCATCGTGCTCGGCAAACATTCCGGCCGCCACGCGCTGGAGCGCCGCTATCGCGAGCTGGGCTACGAGCCCGACGCCACGACGCTGGACCAGCTGTACCAGGCGTTCACGGCGCTCGCGGACAAAAAGCGCCAGATCCTCGATGAAGACCTGCTCACCCTGCTGCACGACGGATTCCACCGCGCGCCCGAGGTGTACAACGTCACCTACCTGCGGGTGACGTGCGGCACCGAGACCGCCATGGCGGAGGTGCGCATGGCCGGACCCGGCATGCGCGATCGCGCAGCCACCGCGACCGGCAACGGACCGATCGCCGCGGCGTTCGCCGCCATCGGTGAGGCCGTCGGCCGCACCATCGAGGTGCTCGATCTCTCGGTGCAATCGGTCACCCCGGGACGCGACAGTCTGGGCCGGGTGGTGCTGCAGGTGCGCATCGACGGCAAGTCGCTCAGCGGGCATGGTGCCTCCACCGACATCGTCGAAGCGGGCGCGCGCGCCTTGGTGCACGCGCTGAACAAGGCGGATCACGCCGACGGGCTCGAGACCGCGGCCCTGAGCAGCAGCTACTTCTGGGGAGTGTAGGCCATGACCGAGCTCCTGACTGGCGCGCAGATCCTGCGGTGCACACTGGTAGACGCCGGGGTCGACGTGATGTTCGGCTATCCCGGCGGCGCCATCATGCCGTTTTACGACGCGCTGCACGGCCACGAAAAAACGCTGCGCCACGTCCTCGTGCGCCACGAACAGGCCGCCGCCCACGCCGCCGACGGGTACGCGCGCGCGAGCGGTCGCGTCGGCGTGTGCGTCGCGACGTCGGGACCAGGCGCGACCAATCTCGTCACGGGGCTCGCCACCGCCCACATGGATGGCTCCCCGGTCCTCGCGATCACCGGCCAGGTCGGCCGGCCGATGCTGGGACGGGACGCGTTCCAGGAAACCGACGTCGTCGGCGTGACGATGCCGGTCACGAAGCACAACGTGCTGGTGCGCGACGTCGAAGAGCTGGCCGACGACGTGCGCGATGCGATGGCCATCGCGCTGGAAGGCCGTCCCGGCCCGGTGCTCGTAGATGTGCCGAAGGATGTCCAGAATCAAAAGGCGGAGTACCGGACACGCCCGCACCCGTCGCGCCGCAGTGGCGGACACGCCGCCAGCCCGGAGCCGCCGGCCGACGCGACGCTGCGCGAGGTGGCGCAGCTGATTGCGCAGGCGGAGCGGCCGTTGCTGATGGTCGGTCATGGCGTGATCGTGAGCGGCGCCTACGCCCCGGTGCGCGAGCTCGCCGAGCGCACCGGGATGCCGGTGATCACGACGCTGCTCGGCATCAGCGCATTCCCCCAGGCGCACGAGCTGCACCTCGGCATGCCGGGGATGCACGGCGAAGTGCACATCAACAAGGCGATCCAGGCCGCGGACCTGATCGTCGGAGTGGGGATGCGGTTCGACGATCGCGTGACCGGCAATACGGCCACGTTCGCGCCCCGCGCGAAAATCGTGCACATCGACATCGATGCCGCCGCGATCGGCCGCAATGTCCCGGTTGCCGTAGGACTCCTCGGCGACGCGCGCGGGGTCGTGGAGCGGTTGCTGGCCGTGGTCGCGCCCCGCAACTGCCTGCCGTGGCGCAAAGAGATCGCCGCGCTGATGCGGCCTCACGTGGAGGCGTTCGCCGGCGGGCTGTCGCCCGAAGTGATCCTCTCGACGCTCGCCGAGGTAACGGGCGGGGAATGCACGATCGTGTCGGACGTGGGGCAGCATCAGATGTGGGTGGCGCAGCGCTATCCCTTCCAGCGGCCGAACACGCACATCACGTCGGGCGGTCTCGGCGCGATGGGGTTTGCCGTACCAGCGGCAATGGGCGTGCACCTCGCGCGCCCTGATGAGTCGGTCTGGGCCATCTCCGGCGACGGTGGATTCCAGATGAACATGGCCGAGATCGCGACGATGATTCAGGAAGGGCTCGAGGTGAAGCTCGCGGTCTTCAACAACGGCTACCTCGGCATGGTGCGGCAGTGGCAGCAGTTCTTCCACGGTGGGCGGTACTCGAACACGCCGATCTGGAGTCCGGATTACGTAAAGCTGGCCGCCGCATACGGGATTCCCGGGTGGCGCGTCAAGCACGCTGCCGAGGTGAGCGATGTGCTGCGCGAAGCGAATGAAGCGCGCGGGCCGGCGCTGGTCGAGCTGGTGATCGAGCAGGAAGCCAACGTCTTCCCGATGATCGTGCCGGGCGGATCGCTGTCCGAACCGCTCGAGGCGGCACCGGTATGACCGTGGCACACCGCGTGACCGTGTTGATGAGCAGCGAGCTCCTCACGCTCGCGCGCGCGTGCGGCGTGCTCAGGCGCCGGAACCTGCCGATCCGCGGCCTTTCGGTCGATTCGAACGGCCCGCCGGGCGTCTGGCGGATGTCGTGTGAGATCGATGCAGATGACGCGACGGTGCAGAGCCTCTTGTTGCTAATTCAGAATGTGGTCGGCGTCCGCAAGGCTACGTCCTCACCCCCTGGCCCCCTCTCCGTTCCGGAGAGGGGGAACGAAGCTTCTTCTTCTGGAGACGCTATGAGCTCATCGGTGCGGGTTTACTACGAGGCGGACACCGATCGCGCGCGGTTGCGCGATCGCGTGTACGCCGTCATCGGATACGGCAGTCAGGGGCATGCGCACGCGCAAAACCTGCGCGACAGCGGTGCGCGCGTCATCGTCGGGTTGCGGCCGAACGGCGCCTCCTGGAAACAGGCGGTGGCGGACGGCCTGGAGGTGCGGCCCGTAGGAGCAGCGCACGGTCTATGAGACTGCCGTCGCCCCGGCCCTTGGCGCCGGCAAGACCCTGATGTTCGCGCATGGCTTCAACATTCACTTCGGCGAAATCGTGCCGCCGCCGGCCGTAGACGTGTCGATGATCGCCCCCAAGTCGCCGGGGCATCTCGTCCGCAGCGAGTACCAGGCGGGACGCGGCGTGCCGGGGCTGGTCGCCGTGCATCAGGACGCCAGCGGCAAGGCGTTGCCCAATGCGCTGGCGTACGCGACGGGGATCGGCTGCTCTCGCGCCGGCGTCATCGGCACGACGTTCGCCGAGGAGACCGAGACCGATCTGTTCGGCGAGCAGGCGGTGCTGTGCGGCGGCGTTACCGCGCTCATCCAGGCGGGGTTCGAGACGTTGACGGAGGCGGGCTACGCGCCGGAGATGGCCTATTTCGAGTGTCTCCACGAGCTGAAGCTGATCGTCGACCTCATCTATCGCGGCGGCCTCGGATTCATGCGGCATTCGATCAGCAACACCGCCGAATACGGTGATCTGACCCGAGGGGAGCGCGTCATCAGCCCCGCCGTGCGCGAAGAGATGAAGCGCCTGCTCGCGGACATCCGCAGTGGCGCATTCGCCAAGGAATGGATCGCGGAAGCACGAGCAGGCTCGCCGCGGTTCAACGAGCTCCGTCGGGCCGCACAACAGCATCCGATCGAGCAAGTCGGCGCGCGGCTGCGGGCGATGATGCCGTGGACCGAGGAGGGGAAGCGCGCGAAGGCCAAAGGCGCGCCGGCCCCCAAGCCGTCGGAGCGGGAGCCCGCTCGGGCGTGACCACGCTGTTCGATCGCGTGTGGGATGCGCACGTCGTGAAGCAGCTCGCAGACGGCGTGGCGCTCCTCTACGTCGATTTGCACCTGGTCCACGAGGTGACGTCGCCGCAGGCGTTCGCCGGCCTGCGGCGCGAAGGTCGTCGCGTGCGTCGTCCCGAGCGCACGCTGGCGACGGTCGATCACAACGTCCCCACGGGCGAGCGCACGCTGCCCATCGGCGATTCGGTGGCGGCGGTGCAGATCGACGCCCTCGGCACGAACGCGCGCGATTTCGGCGTCGAGCTGTTCGACCTGACGTCGCCGGGGCAGGGGATCGTGCACGTCATCGGCCCCGAGCTGGGCGCGACGCAGCCCGGCATGGTGATCGTCTGCGGCGACTCCCATACCTCGACGCACGGCGCGTTCGGTGCATTCGCGCTGGGGATCGGCACGAGCGAAGTCGAGCACGTGCTGGCGACGCAATGCATCGTCCTCTCCAAGCCGAAGAACCTCGAAGCCCGCATCAGCGGCAGCCGGGCGCCGGGTGTATCGGCGAAGGATTTGATTCTCGCGCTGATCGGCAGGATCGGCACGGCCGGCGCCGCGGGTCACGTGATCGAGTACACCGGCGATGCGATCCGCGCACTCTCGATGGAGGAGCGGATGACGGTGTGCAACATGTCGATCGAAGCGGGCGCGCGCGCCGGAATGATCGCCCCCGACGAGGTCACGTTCGCCTATCTGAAAGGTCGGCCGCGCGCCCCAACCGGTCAGTCATGGAAGAGCGCGGTCGAGCGCTGGCGGGCGCTGCGCTCCGACCCGGGCGCGCGCTACGACACGCAGGTGCAGCTCGACGCCTCCCAAGTCGGCCCCCAGGTGACCTGGGGAACGACGCCCGGGATGGTCGCCGATATCGGCGGGCGTGTCCCCGATCCCGCGAAGCTGCCGGAAAGCGAGCGCGAGGCCGCGCAGCGCGCGCTCGAATACATGGGTCTCGTCCCCGGTACGCGGCTCGAAGGCATTCCGATCGATCGAGTCTTTCTCGGATCGTGCACCAACGCGCGGATCGAGGACCTGCGTGCGGCCGCCAACGTGGTGCGCGGCCGGCACGTCGCGTCGCGGGTGCGCGCGCTGGTGGTGCCCGGGTCGCAGCGCGTCAAAGCGCAGGCGGAGCAGGAGGGACTGGATCGCGTGTTTCGCGAAGCGGGATTCGAGTGGCGCAACGCGGGTTGCTCGATGTGCCTCGGCATGAACGCCGACGTGCTGGGCGCCGGCGAGCGCTGCGCCGCGACGTCGAATCGCAACTTTGAAGGCCGGCAGGGCCGCGGGGGGCGGACGCATCTCATGAGTCCCGTCATGGCGGCGGCTGCCGCGATCGAGGGTCGGCTCGTGGACGTCCGGGCATGGTGACACCGTTCGTGCGCCACCGGGGCAAAGTTGCGGCGTTGCCGCGCGCCAACGTCGATACCGACCAGATTGTCCCCAAGCAGTTCCTGAAAGGCGTCGACCGCACCGGATTCGCGGCGAGCCTCTTCTTCGATTGGCGCGCGAACCCGGACTTCGAGCTGAATCGTCCCGCTGCGCAGGACGCGACGATTCTGTTGACGGGCCCGAACTTCGGTTGCGGGTCCTCGCGCGAACACGCCGTGTGGGCGCTCGCGCAGTACGGATTCCGCGCCATCATCGCGCCGTCGTTCGCCGACATCTTCTCAGCCAATTGTTACCGCAACGGCGTCCTGCCGGTCCGGTTGGCGGGGAACGAGGTCGACATCCTGATGCGGAATGCGGCGCGCGGCAATTACGAGCTCGTCGTTGATCTCGCCGAGCTACGCGTGACGGATGACCAGGGGTTCTCCACTTCGTTCAGTGCTGACGCCTACGGCCGCGAGCTGTTGCTGCGCGGTCTCGACGAAATCGGGCGTACCCTGCTCGAGGAGCCGAGCATCGCGGCGTACGAGCGGAGCCATCCATGAAGACGTACTCGATAGCGGTGCTGCCGGGCGACGGGATCGGGCCGGAAGTGACCGCGCAGGCCGTGCGCGCGCTCGAGGCGGTCGGCGAACAGTTCGACCTTCGCTTCACGTTCACGACCTTCCCCGTGGGTGCGGCGGCCGTCGCAGCGGCCAACGATCCGCTGCCACCCGTGACGCGCGCCGCCGTTACGCACAGCGATGCCGTGCTGCTCGGCGCGGTAGGAGATCCCGCGCTCGATGGTGCGCCTCGCGAGCTGCGCCCCGAGACCGGCCTGCTCGCGCTGCGCAAGCTGCTGAAAGTGTATGCCAACCTGCGGCCGGTGGCCGTTCATCCGGCGCTGCTGGGCTGCTCGCCGCTCAAAGCCGACCGGTTGCGCGGCGTCGATCTGCTCGTCGTGCGCGAGCTGACGGGCGGGCTCTACTATGGAGAGCCGCGAGGGCGTAACGGGAAGAGCGCGGTCAACACGCTGGCGTATACCGCCGCCGAGATCGAGCGCGTCGCGCGCGTCGCGTTCGACGCCGCGAGGGGCCGCCGGCGGCTCGTCACATCGGTGGACAAGGCGAACGTCCTCGAAGTGTCCCAGCTGTGGCGGGAGACCGTCACGCAGGTCGCGCGCGACTACCCGGACGTCCGGCTCGAGCATTCCTACGTCGACACCGCCGCGATGCGGCTGGTCACCGATCCGGCATCACTGGATGTGATCCTGACGGAAAACATGTTCGGCGACATCCTCAGCGATGAAGCGGCGGTCCTCGCCGGCTCACTCGGTCTGCTCCCCTCGGCGTCGCTCGGTCCCCCCCCGGGGCCCGGGTTGTTCGAGCCGGTGCACGGCTCGGCGCCGCCGCTCGCGGCGACGCGGTTGCGGCCGCCCTCGACGCCGGTGCGCGCACGCGTGATCTCGCCCTGCCGGGCGAATCGTGGATCGGGACGGCGGAAATGGGCGCCCGCATCGCGGAATTCATTCTGGCCGAGGCGCTCGAGGGGCTTTCGTGAGCGACAATTTCCGCAGCCGGGCGGTGACCGAGGGGCTCGAGCGCGCGCCCAACCGCGCGATGCTGCGCGCGGTGGGGTTCAAGGACGGCGACTTCGCGAAGCCGATCGTCGGGATTGCGAGCGCCCACAGCACCATCACGCCGTGCAACGCCGGGCTCGACCGGCTCGCGCGCCGCGCCGAACAGGCGCTGCGGCAGGCGGGCGCGATGCCTCAGACCTTCGGGACGATCACCGTCAGCGACGGCATTTCGATGGGCACGGAAGGAATGCGCTACTCCCTGGTGTCGCGCGAGGTGATCGCCGATTCGATCGAGACGGCGTGCGGCGCGCAGCGCATGGACGGGCTGCTCGCGGTCGGCGGCTGCGACAAGAACATGCCCGGCGCGATGATCGCGATCGCGCGGCTCGATATCCCCGCGATCTTCGTCTACGGCGGGACGATCAAGCCGGGGCATCACGCGGGACGCGACCTCACGGTGGTGAGCGTGTTCGAAGCGGTGGGGGCCGCCGGAGCGGGGCGCATGCCGGAGGGTGAGCTGCTCGAGATCGAGCGCCGCGCCTGTCCGGGCGCGGGATCGTGCGGCGGCATGTTCACCGCGAACACGATGTCGGCGGCGATCGAGGCGATGGGGATGAGCCTCCCGTACTCGTCGACCATGGCCGCCGAGGATCAGGAGACGGCCGATAACGCCGCGCGCGCCGCCGAGGTGCTGTACCAGGCGGTGCATGCGCGGCGACTGCCGCGCAGCATCCTGACGAGGAAGGCGTTCGAGAACGCGATTGCGGTGGTCATGGCGATCGGTGGCTCCACCAACGCGGTGCTCCACCTTTTGGCAATCGCACGAGCCGCGGGCGTACAGCTCGCACTCGACGACTTCGAAGCGATGCGCCAACGCGTCCCGGTGCTGTGCGACCTCAAACCGTCGGGGCGCTACGTCACGACCGACTTGCATCGGGCGGGCGGGATTCCCCAGGTCATGAGCATCCTGCTCGCGAACGGCGTGCTGCATGGCGATGCGCTCACGATCGATGGCCGCACCGTCGCCGACGTGCTGAAGGGGGTTTCCCCGCGTCCCTCACCCGATCAGGATGTGATCCGCCCGTGGGACCAGCCGCTCGCGCCGTCTGGGCACATCGTGATCCTGCGGGGCAACCTGGCACCCGAAGGCGCAGTCGCCAAAGTCAGCGGGCACGGCAATCACGAGATCACCGGTCCGGCGCGGGTCTTCGATTCGGAAGAGGCGTGTCTCGCCGCGATCCTGGCCGGAGCGATTCACGGCGGCGACGTCGTGGTCATCCGCCATGAGGGCCCCAAGGGTGGCCCCGGGATGCGCGAGATGCTGGCTCCGACGGCGGCGCTGATCGGGGCAGGCCTCGGCGATTCCGTCGGGCTGATCACCGACGGCCGGTTCTCCGGCGGAACGCACGGGCTCGTCGTTGGACACGTGGCGCCGGAAGCGGCACTCGGTGGGCCGATCGCGCTGGTGCAGGAAAACGATTCCATCACAATCGACGCCGACCACCGCGAGCTGAAGATCAACCTCCCCGACCGCGAGCTGGCGAAGCGGCGCGCCGCGTGGACCGCGCCCGCGCCGCGCTACACGTCCGGAGTGCTGGCAAAGTATGCGCGGCTCGTCTCGAGCAGCAGCCAGGGTGCGGTGACCGATGCCTGACGCCGTCGCGATCCAAGGCGAAGCCGGATCGTTCAGCCACGCCGCGGCGATCGAGACGCATGGCCCTGGGCTGCAGCTCGTGCCGTGCACCACGTTCGTCGACCTGTTCCGAGCCGTCGAAACGGGTGATGCATCGCGCGGGGTCGTGCCGATCGAAAACACGCTTGCCGGTTCGGTGCACGAGAACTACGACCTTTTGAGCGCGCACGAGCTGCACGTGGTCGCCGAAACCGAATTGCGCATCCGCCACTGTCTGATCGCGCCGCCGCGCACCGCGCTCGACGCCATTCATCGCGTCGCGTCGCACCCGGTGGCCCTCGCGCAGTGCCGGCATTTTTTCCTGACGCATCCCGGCGTCGTTGCGGTTCCGGCGTACGATACCGCCGGCAGCGTCCGCGATCTCATGGCCGGCCGCGGCGGGTCAGACGCGGCGATCGCGTCGAAGCTGGCGGCGGAGTTGTACGGCGCCGAAGTGCTCGCCGAGGGGTTGGAGGATCACGCCGAGAACTACACGCGGTAGACGTCGCTGATCCTCGCGCTGGCAAACACACCCGGGTCGTTGCATCGGGCGCTCGGGGTGTTCGCGGCTCGTGGGCTGGATCTCAGCAAGATCGAATCGCGCCCGCTGCCGGGCCGTCCCTGGGAGTATCTGTTCTATCTCGACGTCATCGACGCCGGGCAAGGCACTGTCGGTGACGCGATCGAGGAGCTCCGCACGTTTGCCTTCGGCGTGCGCGTCCTCGGGACTTATCCGGCGCGGTAAAGCCTGCTCGACAACTGTGTTGAGATGCCTGCATAATTGGCGCTCAACCGATAATCAGGGAGCGCCCCCATGACGAATCGTCCACCCTCCACCTGGTCCCGCCGTGAATTTCTCGAAGCGAGTGCCGTCGCTGCCGGCGTCTCACTCGCGCCCTTCAAGTTCCGCGTCGTCGCGCCCAGCGACACCGTCCGCTTCGGGATGGTGGGCGTGGGCATGCAGGGCTCCGGGCTGCTGGGTACGGCCAGCCAGCTGCCCGGCGTGACGTGCGCCGCCGCGGCGGACCTGTACGACGGCCGCCATACGTTGGCCAAGGAGATCACCCGGCCCGACCTCCCCACCACACGTGAGTATCGACGGCTGCTCGACGACAAAAACATCGATTGCATCGTCGCCGCCGTGCCCGATCACTGGCACCGCCGCATGGTCGTGGAAGCGGTGAGTGCGGGGAAGGACATCTATATCGAGAAGCCGATGTCGCACACCGCGGCCGACGGTGTGGCGATGGTGGACGCCGTCAAAAAGAGCGGCCGGATCCTACAGGTCGGCTCGCAGCGGGTCAGCTCGCAGATCTGCGCCAAGGCCAAGGAGATGATCGCGCAGGGCATGCTGGGCGACTTGACGCTCGTGGAGGGATGGCTCGGCCGCAACGATCCGACGGGCGCGTGGGAGTATCCGCCGCCGCCCGATCTGTCGCTGCGCACGCTCGACTGGGATACCTGGCAGAACGACGTACCCAAGCGCCCGCTCGATCCGAACATCTTTGCGCGCTGGCGCTGCTGGAAGGAATACGGCACCGGTGTCGCAGGCGATCTGCTCGTCCACCTGATCAGCGGCATGCAGTTCATGCTCGGCATCAACGAGCCGCCGAAGCAGGCGGCCGCGGTGGGCGGGATCCGGCGCTGGAAGGATGGGCGCAACATGCCCGACGTGCACGCGACGATGTACTACTACGGCGACACCGATCTGCCCGTGTACATGCGGCTGAATCTCGGGGGGTGCTCGAGGTGTCGGGGAATACCCTGACGTTCTCCCCGCAGAGCGGCAAGGACAACTGGCCGAGTTATTACACCGGCAGCTATCCGCGCGCGCTGCGGGACGCCTACCAAGCACAATGGCACAAGGACAACGATCCGAAGGTCGGCCAGCCGCTCCAGCTATCGGAGACGGTGACGTTCACGAGTCCCGACTTCGATGACACGCAGCCGCACCTGTGGAATTTCTTCGAGGCCGTGCGCACCCGGAAACCGGTCGTCGAGGACGTGGTGTTCGGGCACAACGCCGCGCTGGCGTGTCACATGGCGAACGAGGCGTACTTCCGGCGCACGACGGTGACGTGGGACGACGCGACGAAAACGATCAAAGGCTGACGCTGAAGTTCACCCATGGGGTCCGCAGCGGCTCGGGCGCGTCGGACGGCAGGATCCCGTGGGCGCGATAGTGACCCGGTTCGCGAGGCAGCCAGTTGTCATGCCACTGCATCGTCTCACCGGGCTTGAGGGTGCGGATCTGGAGAATGGTGGGGCCCACGCCTTTTTCCAGCCGGCGCCACACAATTGCCCCATCGTCGCGCGCGACCACGATGTCGAACACGATCGTCCGGCCGAGAAAGTGCGCCTCGGTCGGCCGGTCGGACGCATTGTGGAGTCGCAGCGCGATGGGAACACTCGCCCCGACGCGCGCACGCGTCGGGGCCGAGATCGTAAACTCGAGTGGCGAGACACCCGCGGCGGGCACGTCCGGTCCCCCGATCACAAGCAGAGCAGAGAGGGCCGCGTAACCGGTCACGGCGTGACTTGCAGGGACCCGAGCTCGTCCTCGATGTTCTTGAGCGGGCTGAACACCAGCATCGTCCCGGACGAGTTGCCGCCCCACAGAATGCCGGCCAATGCGTTGGCCGACGTGTACACGGGGGAGCCGCTGTCTCCGGCCCCGACGATCTGGACCGAGTTTTCGACGATCGTCTGGCAGATCTGGCTGATATTCGTGCCCGAGACGTTGACCGTCACGCACGTCATGGTCACCTGGCCCTGCGTCCAGCCGGTCGTGCGGCCGACCTTGTTGATCGTCTCGCGGATCGAGAACTGATCACGCAGGTCCGCACCCGTGAGGGTGATGGATCCGTTGGTGCTGAGGACGAGCGAGCCGGTGTTTGGGCCGGCCGCATCGGTCTGGGCGATTTGCCCGAGCGCGGAGTTGATCCCCGGGTTGTACGCCGCGCGCGACGCATCGCTGTGGCGGCACTTTTTGCCGCGCGGGCAGCCCGCGATGTTGCGCACGTAGGGCGGATCTTCGACTTCCGTGCCAATCGAGACGCCGTCCACGCTTTGCAGCGGCTGATAATAGACCGTGCCCTCCACGCCTCCCTGCCTATTCGTGCAGTGCGACGCAGTGACGAACGACGCCTGCCCAGCGTCCTTAGCGTTGAAGCCCATCGAGCAGAGGAAATTCCCGAAGTGGATCTGGATTCCGCCGACGCGCGGATCGACCCGGTCGCGCAGCGTCGTCGCGAAACGGATCGGCTCCATCTCGCGCACGACGAGTGCCGCCGCCGGCACACCGAGACGCGCGGCGAGGGCGCGCACGCTGGCCGCCGCGGCCGCATGCTCGACGCCGACGACCACCCGGTTGGTCGTCTCATCGTAATCGGCGAGGACGGTTCCGGGCAGCGCCAGCCCCTCGCGCGCCATCAGGTCAAACCAGCGTTGGACCTGCTGTGGCGCGTACGCGCTGGGTGTGACGCGAGCGGCGACCGGCGCCGTCGGCGTGATGGTGTCCTGGCACGCCGCCACGACCACGAGGGCCGCGGGAACGATCAGGCGAAGCGGGTTGAGACGGCTCATAATCAGACCTCCGGCATAAGTGTGAGCTTGAACCCCTTGGCCTTCAGGGACGCGGCGAGCCCGGACTTCTCGACCGAGCGCATGTAGGCCTCGTCGGGCTCGATCGCTTTCTTCTCGACGAGCTCGAGCAGCGCGTCGTTCAGCGTCAGCATCCCCAGCTTCTTGCTGGTCTGAATGATCGAGGGAATCTGGAACGTCTTGCCCTCGCGAATCAAGTTCGAGATGGCCGGGGTGGTGAGCAGGATCTCGCGTGCCGCCACCCGACCCCCACCGGTCTTCTTGCACAGCGTCTGCGAAATCACGCCCTTCAGCGATTCCGATAGCATTACCCGGATCTGCGCCTGACGATCCGCGGGAAACTGATCGATGATGCGGTCCACGGTCGACGCGGCCGTGGTGGTGTGCAGCGTGCCGAAGACGAGATGCCCGGTTTCGGCCGTCTCGATCGCGATGGCGATCGTCTCGAGGTCCCGCATCTCGCCGACCAGTACGATGTCGGGGTCCTCGCGCAGCGCGGCCCGCAGCGCGGTTCTGAAGCTCTCGGTGTGCACGTGCACCTGCCGCTGCGTGATCAGGCACTTCTTGTTCTCGTGCACGAACTCGATCGGGTCTTCGATCGTGATGATGTGATCGGTGCGGGTCCGATTGACGAGGTCGATGAGCGCACACAGCGTCGTCGATTTCCCGGAGCCGGTCGGGCCGGTCACCAGCACGAGGCCCTTCGTCAGGTAGCACAGCTTCTGCACCTCGTCGGTCAACCCCATCTCTTCGACGGTCACCACCTTGGCGGGAATGACGCGGAACACGGCGACCGGCCCTTTGCGGTCGCGCGCCGCATTCACGCGGAAGCGGGCAAGGCCGGAGATCTCGTAGGCGAAATCGGTATCACCCGTCTCTTTCCATTCGCCGCGATTGCGCTCCGGCATGATCGAGAGCACGAGCAGCTCGAGATCGTTGACGCTGAGCGCCGCGCCCCCCCCGGGTTGGCGCTTGATGTCGCCGTGCGTCCGGAACAGCGGCGGCTCGCCCACCCGCAGGTGCAAGTCCGAGCTGCCTGAGCTGACGAGCGCGCGCAGCAGCTTGCCGAGCTTCTGCTCGGCCGCCTCGTACTGCGACGACGCGAATTCGCCGGGAAGCGCGCTCGGCGCCGCCGGCATTTCGGGCGCGGGACTTTCGACCATCGGCGCGGCGGCGATGACGGATGCCCGAGGAGCCTTGGCTGGTGCAGCCGGTTTTGCTGGCGGCGCCGGCCGTACGGCGGTGACCTCGGCCGGTGCGCCTGACGGGGGGGAGGAGGGGGGGGGAACTGCAGGCGCCGCTTGCTCTTGCGAGGCCCGGCGGATGGCCGAGATCACGGCGGTCAGCCGCCCGCCCTCCGGCACGATCCGCACGCGCACCAGGCCGTTGCCCGCTGCGTAGTCGAACTCCGTCTCCGAGTGCTGGTCGATCTTGTCCGCCGCCTCGGGCGGCGCGACTTCGACCATCAGCGCGTAGATGTGCTGGTCGGTGAGCGGCTGCTTCGAGACTTTGCGCGGCTTGCCGTCTTTGACCAGCGTGACCGGCTCGTCGGGCAGCAGGTACAGCTGGTCCGCGCGCTCGCGCAACATCACCTCGACGAAGGGATCAAGCCGTGCCGGCATGCCTCAGTCCTCAGGGCGCGCGTACAGCACGTGCGCGCGGTTCACGAGGTGGACTTCCTCCGTGGTCGCGATGGCAAAGAACGGCTCGGGCGACGCGTTGAGGTAGTCGAGCAGCCGCGAGTGATGCTGCGGCAGCTCGAGGGTCGCCCAGCCGCTCAGCTTGGAGCCGTCCGCGAGCGTCACCTCCAGGCTGGCCTTTTTGGTCGCCGAGAGCCGCGTCGCATCCTCGGGTTCGGTCCGCGGCACGCTCAACGTTACCGTGCGCGCTTTGGCTACCAGCAGAACCCCTCCGCCGTTGCCCTGGGGGCGAAACGGGAAGAATCCCTCGGGACGATTCAACATGTCGAGCGGCGTCTCGTGGCCGGCGTGCTGCGGGACGCGCTCCATGACGTAGATCTCGCCGCCGCGCTTGCCGCCGCTCGTCTGTAACAGCGTCGCCCGAATGGCGACGCGTGGCATGGAGAAGCCGCTCACCGATTCCTGCATTGCACCGAGACCGGCGCCCGATTGCCACACGCGATGGTCTCGTTCATGCCGCGCACGAGGGGGCCGCAGGCCGTGTTGTGCGCCGTCTCGGTGGCCTCGGCGGCCGTCCGGCCGGCGGCGGTGGCGCAGTTGGACCCGCCGTTGAATTCCACGCACACGCGGCATTCTTGGGTCGCGTGGGCGGTGGACATATAGAAGAAGAGCGCGATGACCAGCGCTACGATCGCCAGAGTGATCAAGGTTGACCGCTTCATGTTCCGTTTTCCCGGTGAGCCGACAAGGTGCCGCGAATGAGGAATTCGCGCCAGAGGCAACCGGCCTGTAACGTGTAGGGAATGACTGGCATCGTCCGCATCTTCATGCTCACGTCCGCGCTGCTGGCGCTGGTATTGATCCTCGTCGCGGCGTCCGCCTGGCGCCATCGCCGCCGCCTCAGCTCCCTGGTCGGCTTTCTCGCCGCCGCCCTCTGCCTCTCGGTCGGCGCGCTGTGCGCCACGATCTCGGTCGGGATTCGCGGCTATCGCGCGCTCACCGCGGAAGTCGTGGCGGCGACGATCGTCACGGAGCCGCTCGCGCCCCAGCGATTCCGCGCCACGGTGACGCTGCCCGACCGCAGCGTCCACATGTTCGACGTTGCCGGCGACGCCATCTACGTCGATGCCCACATCCTGAAGTGGCGCCCGCTCGCGAATCTCGTCGGCCTGCACACCGCCTATGAGCTCGATCGCATCGCGGGCCGCTACCAGAAACTGGCAGACGAGCAGGCGCGGGAACGGACAGTGTACTCGCTCGCGACCGACAAGCCCTTCGACACGTTTGATCTCGCGCGCCGCTATTGGGTGCTGCGGCCGTTCATCGACGCGCAGTACGGCTCGGCGACGTTCATCAACGCAACGGCGGCCGGCAGCCCACGCGACGCCAGGCAGGTGACCTACGAAGTTCGCGTCTCGACCACCGGACTCCTGGTACGCGCGGCGCAGCCAAGGTAAGCTTCTCGCCGTGGCGGACAAGAAACCCAGACCCAATTACTCCAACGCCTGGCGCGAAGCGCGGGCGCTGATCTGGCAGCACCGCGGCCGGCTCGCCATCGGTCTCGGGTTGATGCTGGTCAGCCGGCTCGCGGGACTCGTCTTGCCGTGGTCGTCCCGCTACATCATCGATCAGGTCGTCGGGCAGAGACGCGCGGACCTGCTGGGCATCATTGCGGCGGCGGTCGGCGCCGCGGCCGTCGTCCAGGCGGTGACCTCGTTCGGGTTGTCGCAGATTCTCGGCGTCGCGGCCCAACGCGCCATTACCGACATGCGCAAATCCATCCAGACATTCGTCTTGCACTTGCCGGTCTCGTATTTCGATTCGACCAAGACCGGCATCCTGATCTCGCGGATCATGACGGATGCGGAAGGCATTCGCAACCTGGTCGGCACCGGGCTGGTGCAGCTGCTCGGGGGGTTGGTCACGGCGAGTATCGCGCTGGGCGTGCTCTTCTGGCTGAATTGGAAGCTCACGGCGATCTCGATTCTCGTGCTGGCGCTGTTCGGCGGCGGCATGGCGTACGCGTTCGCCAAGCTGCGCCCCCTGTTCCGCGAGCGCGGCAAGCTCAACGCCGAGGTGACCGGTCGTCTCGCCGAGACGCTGGGCGGCATCCGGATCGTGAAGGCGTACCGGTCGGAGCGCGGCGAGCGGCTCGTGTTCGCGCGCGGCGCGCACAGGCTGTTCCGCAACATCGCCACGACCATGACGGGCGTCTCCGGCGTCGGCGCGTTTGCGCAGCTCGTTATCGGCGCGATTTCGCTGGTCATGATTCTCGTCGGCGGGCGGGCGGTCCTCTCGCAGGCGATGACGCTGGGGCAGTTCGTCCAGTACGTCTTCTTCGTGGGTCTCGTCGCGCTGCCGCTGATCAACATCGCGTCGATCGGCACGCAGATCACCGAAGCGTTCGCGGGGCTCGACCGCATCTACGAGCTGCGCCGCATGACGACCGAAGACGCCGAAGATGCGCAGCGCGCGCCGCTGGGTCCCGTGCGCGGCGACGTCGCCTTCGAGCACGTGACGTTTGCATACAAACCGGGCGTTCCCGTGCTCAAGGACGTGTCGTTTCGGGCGCGCGCCGGCTCGACGACGGCGCTGGTGGGCTCGTCGGGATCCGGCAAGAGCACGCTCATCGGGCTGGTCCTCGCGTTCAATCGGCCCGAGACGGGCAGGGTGCTGGTCGACGGGCGCGATCTCGGCACCGTGCCGCTGGCGGACTACCGCACGCAGCTGGGCGTCGTGCTGCAGGACAACTTCCTGTTCGACGGCACGATCGCCGAGAACATCGCGTTCGCGCGCCCGCACGCGACGCGGCAGGAGATCGAGGCCGTCGCCCGCATCGCGCACTGCGACGAGTTCGTCGAGCAGTTCGACGAGCAGTACGACACGGTGGTGGGCGAGCGCGGCGTGAAGCTCTCGGGCGGCCAGCGGCAGCGCATCTCGATCGCCCGGGCGATTCTGGCCGATCCCCGCATTCTGGTGCTCGATGAGGCGACGTCGAGCCTCGATTCGGAGAGCGAAGCCAAGATCCAGGATGGCTTGCGCGCGCTACGGCGCGGCCGGACGACGTTCGTGATCGCGCACCGGCTCTCGACGATCCGGAGCGCGGATCAGATTCTGGTGCTGGAGGGTGGGGAGATCGTGGAGCGGGGAACGCACGAGGAACTGCTGGCGGCGAGTGGGCGGTACCGGCAGCTGTATGACAAGCAGTACAATTTTGAGAGAGACAGGTTCATTAACCCTGGGGAGGACTTTACTCCGGAACAGGAACCAGTAACGGTGCCTCCGATCGCGCCCCCAGGCCGTCTCTAAGACTCAAGTTCCGAGGCACAAGAAAAGTACAAGACGCCAAGTTGCAAGTGGTTGCAAGCTGCAAGGGCAAGGTGCAGGGAAAAGCTCTGAAGCGCATGGATTTGGTGCCGGCGGAGGCTTCGTCCCTCGCATCGTTCATCATGAGCCATTTCAAGAACCTGAAGGCATGGCAGCACGCGCGTGCACTCGTGCTTCTTTCCAAACCGCTAATCGACCGTTTGCCGGCGTCCGAGCGAAGTGGTCTCGCCGATCAGTGGCGACGCGCCGCTTCGAGTGTCGTCCTGAACATCGCTGAGGGTGCGAGCCGACGCGGTGCGAAGGAGTTTCGGAAGCATCTCGATATTGCTCGGTCGTCCCTCGATGAGGTCGAGGCCATTATCGATTTGGCTATTGGACTCGAGTACTTGTCTAGTGAGGACGTAGCCAAGGTCAGTGCGGTGCGAGATGAATGCGGACGCACCGTTTTCGGCCTGATCCGAAAGCTCGGCATTCCTGTCAACTCGTAGGTGGCACTTGAAGCCACTCGCAACTTGGCGTCTTACACTATTCTTGCAGCTCGTTACTTGGGTGTAGGAGCCCAGGTGGCCGTGTGGAAGTGTTCCGAGCGCGGCGCCAGCTTCCCCTTTCCCGCAGCGTAGTCCTTCCAACTCATAGCGGGATAATCGTTCGGCACCCGTTGCATCGTAATGCAGTTCAGCACCGGGCAAACCGCCGCGCACAGATTGCATCCGACGCACGCCTCCTCGATAATCTCGACCACCGGACCACGTTTCCCGTTTCCCGTTTCCCGTCTTTCGAGGCGCCGAATGGCCTGGTGTGCACCGTCCTCACAGGCGGTCCAACACAATTCGCACTGAATGCATTTGTCCTGATCGATGTGGGCAAGCAGGTGATAATTGAGATCGAGCTCTTCCCACTTTGTGACGCGCGGCAACGCCCGGCCGCGCACGTCGGCCAGCGTGCGGTGGCCGCGCTCGTCCATCCAGTTCGACAGCCCGTCGATCAGGTCCTCCACGATCCGGAAGCCGTAGTGCATGACCGCGGTGCAGACCTGCAGCGTACCCGCGCCCAGCGCGATGAATTCGGCGGCATCCCGCCAGCTCGCGATCCCCCCGATGCCGGAGATGGGGATCTTCACGGTCGGATCTCCGGCCACCGCCGATACCAGATGGAGCGCGATCGGCTTGACCGCCGGGCCACAGTAGCCGCCGTGGCTCGACTTCCCGGCGACCGAGGGCTGCGGCTCGAAGGTCGACAGATCGACGCCGACGATCGAGTTGATGGTGTTGATCAGCGACAGCGCATCGGCGCCGCCCTTCACCGCCGCCCGCGCGATGTACGTGATGTCCGTGACGTTGGGCGTGAGCTTCACGATCACCGGAATCGTGGCGACTTCCTTCACCCATTCGACGATCTGGCAGGTGTAATCGGGCACCTGGCCCACCGCGCTGCCCATGCCGCGCTCGCTCATGCCGTGCGGGCAGCCGAAGTTCAGCTCGATGCCGTCGGCGCCGGTGTCTTCCGTCTGTTTGACGATGGCGTGCCACGCCTCGCGCTTCGATTCGACCATCAGCGACGCGATCACCGCATGCCTCCCCAACCCTGGTCGAATGCTTTGGCGACCTGGACGTAGGTGTTCGTGGGTGGCCCGGACGCGAGCCAGAAAGGGTTCGGGCTCTTGATGCCCGCGAAGTCGGTTCTGAGATCAGCCATATGTCGCTCCGTTTATACGCGCGCTAAGAGCGCGCGCTCGGCGCTAGTGCGCCCTTAGAGGGCGCACACCCTGCCGAGCCCGGGCTCTCAGCCCGGGTTCATTCACGATTCAGCATCTCATCGATCTTCCGTGCTGCTGCTACGCCTTCCGCCGCCGCATTCACAATCTCCGCCCCGCCATTCGCGCAGTCGCCGCCCGTGAAGACCTTGGGATTGTTTTTGGGCCACGTCAGCGCAGTCCGCTCTCCCTGTCCGATCGCGACGATCACCATGTCGCACGGAATCGTCTCGTTGCCATGCGCCGTGCGCACTTCGATTCCCGCGACGGCGCCGGAGCCATTGCCGATAATGCGCTGCGGCGCGGCGTTGAAGCGGAAGCCGCAGCCGTCGCGCTTGGCCAGCTCGTACTCGTAGTGATAGCACGGCATGTCGGCTTCCCCGCGCCGATACACGATCGTGGCGGCCGCGGCGCCGAGCCGCTTGGCCTGCGTGACGGCGTCGATGGCGGTGTTGCCGGCGCCGATGACGACGACCTGGCGGCCGACCGTCGTTTCCCGGTAGGGATGCGTCTTGAGATGCTCGATGAACGTCAGGGCATCAATCACGCCCGGCAGATCTTCGCCGGGGATGCCAAGCTGCTTCGTGCTTCCCAGGCCCACGCCGACGAACACCGCGTCGTACTGCGCCAGGAGCTGATCGATCGACTCCACGATGACGCCCGTCTTGAGCTCGACACCGAGGTCGAGGATGTCCTGCACTTCAGCCAGCGCGACGTCCGCCTTCAGCTTGTACTCGGCAATGCCGTAGGTATTCAGGCCCCCCGGCTGCGTCTTTGACTCGAACACCGTCACAGCGTGACCGTGGCGCCGCAGGTCGCGCGCGCAGGCGAGTCCCGCCGGTCCCGCCCCCACGATCGCGACGCGTTTTCCGGTTGGCTTCCCCGGCTCGAACAGCTTGAGCTTCTTCTCCAGGACGTAATCGGTCGCGTGGCGCTGGAGCAGTGCGATCTTGATCGGCTGTTCGTCACGATCGTTCAGGACGCACGCCCCCTCGCACAGCACTTCGACGGGACACGCCCGCGCGCACGAGTGGCCGAACGGGTTGACATCGAGAATCACCCGGGCCGAGCCGCGCAGATTGCCGCTGGCGATCTTCTTGATGAAGGCAGGGACGTCGATGTGGGTGGGGCAGGCGATCGTGCAGGGTGCGTCGTGACAGTAGAGGCACTTGTTCGCCTCGAGCAGCGCGGCGTCGCTGGTCAGCGGTGGCGCGATGTCGGCGAAGTTGCTCGCGAGCTGCTCGTCAGATAAGACCCTTTCAGGCGCCGACACGTGCTGCTCCCTGCTCCGTGCTCCCAAATCGCAACCGCATTCCGACCATGTAGATCACGGCGGACAGGAGAAATCCCACAAACCACGCCCAGTTGTAAATCCCCCCAAAGATCCCTGCTGCCGGGGTGCCGCGCAGCGCGGCGCTGAAGCCCGGAAGACTCGGCGCGACGCCGGCGGCGAGCGCCGCCATGGCGATCCAGTTCACGCCGCGCGAGTACTCGTAGGTCCCATGCCGGCGGTACAGGTCGTTGACGAGGACGTCGCCGCGCCGCAGCAGGAAATAGTCGGCGATCATGATCCCGGCGACCGGGCCGAGCAGCGCGCCGTAGCCGATGAGCCAGGTGAAGATGTAGGCCGCGGCATCGTTGTAGAGCCGCCACGGCATCATCACGATGCCGATCACCGCCGTGATCATCGCGCCTTGTTTGAAGCTGATCCGGTGCGGCGCGATGTTCGAGAATGCGTTCGCCGGCGCGACGATGTTGGCGGCGATATTGGTCGTGAGCGTGGCGACGATGAGGCCCGCCATCGAGAGCATGATCATCAGCGGCCCACCGATCCGCGCCAGCAGCGCGACCGGATCGGCGATGCGCGTGCCGAAGATGACCAGGGTGGCGTTCGTGACGACGGCGCCGATGAACGCGAACAACGCCATCGTTGCCGGCAGTCCAACGGCCTGGCCGATGACCTGGTCGCGTTGTGACCGTGCGTAGCGCGAGAAGTCGGGAATCGACAGCGCCATCGTGCCCCAGAAGGCGACGGCGGAGGTCAAACCGGCGCCAAAGACTCTCGTCAGACCGCCTGACCGCCCGACCGCCTGACCGCCAGGGTTCTCCAGCATCGGGCCGATGCCCCCCGCGCGCACCGCCGCCCACACAAACAGCGCAACTCCGACGGCCAGGAGAAAGGGCGAGCCCCACGTCTCCAGGAACTTGATCGAATCCATGCCGCGCAAGACGATCCACACGTTCATCGCCCAGAACACCATGAAGCACAGGAATTCGCCGGTATTGAGGCCGACGAACGCGGGTAACAATTGCGGCAGCGTCGCGATGCCGGGCCACATGACCTCGATCAACTTGTAGATCGCCCACCCGCCGATCCACGTCTGAATGCCGAACCAGCCGCACGCGACGAGGCCCCGCAGAATCGCCGGAACGTTGGCGCCGAGCACGCCGAACGACGCGCGCGCCAGCACGGGGAAGGGAATGCCATAGCGCGTGCCGGCGTGCGAATTGAGCGCGATCGGCAGCAGCACGACGCAATTGCCCAGCACCACGGCCCCGACCGCGGCCTGCCAGGTCCATCCCTGATCGACGAGTCCCGAGGCCAGCGTGTAGGTCGGGATGCAGATCGCCATCCCGATCCACAGCGACGCGATGTGCCACCAGTTCCACGTGCGCCGGTCCGGCGACACGGGCAGCAGATCTTCGTTGGCGAGCGCCGTGCGGGCGGGGAGTGTCATGGAGCCCGGGCTCTTAGCCCGGGTAATCATTTGACCTCCGCCAACGCCCGCTCCATCCGCTTGCAGCCGTCGTCGATTTCCGACTTGCTGATGAGCAGCGAGGGCGCGATGCGGATGACGTTGCCGTACAACCCACCCTTCCCAATCAGCAGCCCCTGCTTCTTAGCGGCTTCGAGAAAAGCCGTCGTCTTCTTGGGTGACGGCTCTTTGGTCTTGCGGTCCTCGACGAACTCGATGCCCTGCATCAACCCCATTCCCCGCACATCGCCGATCCAAGCAAACCGCTTCTTGAACTCCTCCAGGGCATCGCGTAGCTGCTTGCCCCGCTCGGCGGAGCGCTGCGGCGTGTTCTCGCGCTGCATGACATCCATCGTCACATCGACCGCGGCCATCGAGATCGGGTTGCCGCCGAAGGTCGAGAGCGAGAGTCCGGTGAACGCGTTCGCGACCTCTTCCGTCGCGATGGTGGCGCCCACCGGGAAGCCGTTGGCGATCGATTTCGCGAACGTCATGATCTCCGGCTCCACTCCCCAATGCTCGATGCCGCACCACGTGTCGCCGGTGCGCCCCCAGCCGGTCTGCACTTCGTCACAGATGAAGACCGCGCCGTATTTGCGGATGATGCCGACGGCGATCTCGAAGTACTCCTTGGGCGGCGTGATGAACCCGCCCGCGCCCTGAATCGGCTCCGCCATGAAGGCGGCGGGACGGCCCGTCGTCGTCGTCTTGATCAGGTCGTCGATGTCCTGCGCGCAGCGGATGCCGCAGTCGGGATACTCGAGCCCCAGCGGGCAGCGGTAGCAATAGGGCGACAGCGCGTGTTTGATGCCCGCGATCTGGGTCGGCAGCACGCGCCACGGCTGCTGCCCGGTGATCGCGATCGCGCCCTGGCTGCGGCCGGCGTAGCTGTGGCGCAGCGCGATGATCTCCTGCTGGCCGGTGTAGATCTTCGCCAGCATGATCGCCGTCTCGTCGGCTTCCGTGCCGCTCGTCGTGAAGAAGCTCTTCTTGAGCTTTCCGGGCGTGATCTGCGTGAGCCGCTCGGCGACGCGAACCTGCTCCTCGGTCGGATAGACGCTGGAGGTGTGCACCAAACGCGCGACCTGATCCTGGATTCGCTTGACGAATTCCGGATGCGAATGCCCGATGCCCGCGGTCAGGATGCCGCCGAAGAAGTCGAGATACTCGCGCCCGTCGAGGTCCTTGACGCTCGAGCCGTGCGCCTCGGTGATGACGACCGGCTCGGCGTAGTAGTTCGCTACGCAGGGGAACAGGAACTCTTTATGCTTCGCTCGGACGGTTTGAGAATCCATGGACCCTCGTTGTCGGTTGTCAGTCATCGGTCATCGGTAACTGACGACCGATAACCGATGACCGACAACTCAATGTGTTGGTTCGCGCCGCAAAAATTGTCCTCGACCAATCGTGCCAACAAACTCACCGTCCCGAACCTGCACTTGGCCTCGCACCGTTACCGCGCTTGGCCGCCCCCGTCTTTCCCATCCCTCGTACGCGTTGTAATCCGCGTTCGAGAAGCTGCATTCCTTCGAGAACTTGCCGTGATAGCCGGGATCATAGACGACCAGGTCGGCGTCGCTGCCCAGCTGAATCGCGCCCTTCTTCGGATAGAGCCCGAACAGCTTCGCGGCCTGCGTCGAGCAGGCGTCCACCATGGTCTGCAAGGTCAGCCGGCCGGCGGCGACGCCGCAGGTGTGGACCAGATCCACCCGCTCCTGAACTGACGGGATGCCGTTGGGGATCTTCGTGAACGCATCCCTGCCCATGGTCTTCTGGTCCGCGAAGCGGAACGGCGCGTGATCGGTGGCGATGGTGCTGATGTCGCGCGACTTCACGCCGGTCCACAGCACATTCTGATTGGCTTTGGCGCGCAGCGGCGGGGACATGACGTATTGGGCACCCTCGAACCCGTCCTTCGCGGCGTACGTCTCGTCCAGCACGAAATGCGGGATGACCGACTCGATCCAGACATTCACCCCGCGCTGCCGCGCGGCCAGTGCCGCTCGCACCGCCGGCTCGCACGACGTATGCACGATGTAGACGTGAGTGCCGAGTAGCTCCGCAAAGGTGCAGAGATGGTGAACGCCGTCCGCCTCGACGATCGGGGGCCGGGAGGGGCCGTGCCACTCCGGGCATTGTTTCAAACAAATCGCCATCTGAGAGGTTTAGTGCGCCTTTGTAAGCGAGGAATACCTTGAAAGAGGCAACCCCAGCCTTCACGATCTCGCGAAACTGCTCGCGGATGTGCTGCTCGAAGCGCACGACCGACATGTGAAACGTGTAATCCACCGCGGCCAGCTTCTCGGCCTTGGACTTCCACAGCTCGAAAGCCGCCACCGGCTCGTCGGCCTGGCCGGGACAGATCATCTCGATCAGCGTCGTCGTGCCACCCGCCAGAGCCGCCTTGCTGGCCGATTCGTAATCATCCGCGGCATAGGTGCCCATGAAGGGGAGATAGATGTGCACATGCGGGTCGATGAATCCCGGAAAGACGTATTTGCCCCGCGCTTCAATGACTTCCGCTCCGGGAGCCACCAGCCGCGGATCGATCTGCGGCTCGATGCGCGTGATCGTCTCGTTTTCGGCGTAGATGTCGCCGGTGAAGTCTTCCGTGGCCGTGATGATCCGGCCACCGCGAATCAGGAGCGCCATCAGGGAAGCTGGCGGACCATGTCGTCGTACGTCTCGGGCCGCCGGTCGCGGAAAAACTGCCAGGTGCGCCGCACCTCCTCGATCATGTCGAGGTTCATCTCGGCGACGACCAGCTCGTCTTTGTCCTCGCTGCCCTGCGCGAGGAAATTGCCGCGGGGATCGACAAAATAGCTCGAGCCGTAGAACTGGCCGATGTTCCATGGTGCTTCGGTGCCGACGCGGTTGATGCACCCCATGAAGTAGCCGTTCGCCACCGCGTGCGCGGGTTGCTCGAGCTTCCAGAGATATTGCGATAGTCCCTTCACCGTCGCGGACGGATTGAACACGATCTCGGCACCGTGCAGGCCGAGCAGTCGCGCACCTTCGGGGAAGTGACGGTCGTAGCAGATGTACACGCCGATCGTGGCGTAGCGCGTCTTGAAGACCGGATAGCCGAGGTTGCCCGGCTTGAAGAAGAACTTCTCCCAGAAGCCCGCGGTGTGGGGGATGTGATTCTTGCGGTACTTGCCGAGGTAGCTGCCGTCGGCGTCGATCACGGCCGCCGTGTTGTAGTAGACGCCGGCCATCTCGCGCTCGTAGATCGGCACGATGATCACCATTTCGTGCTTCTTGGCGAGCTGCTGCATCAGCTCGATCGTCGGTCCGGGAATCGGCTCGGCGATGTCGCACCACTTGGCGTCCTGGCTGGGGCAGAAGTAGGGGCCGTTGAACACCTCCTGCAGGCAGAGCAACTGCACGCCCTTCTTGCCCGCTTCCTCGATATAAGGAAGGTGCTTGTCGAGCATCGCCTTGCTGATTTTGCTGACCGGTGCGCCCGCGTCATTCAGCGGGTTGGACATCTGGATCAATCCCCCCACGACCTTACGCATATCGAACCCGGGGAGTAGGGAGTGGGGAGTGGTTCCTGACGGTGCAATGAATGGCTTCGTTGCGCGATGATTTGATGCCGTTCTGATTGATCATCGTCCAAGATTCTCCCGATGCACAAGTACCAATCGTTGGTTGCGTGGAAGCGGTCGCATATGCTGCTCATTACCTGTCTTCAGGCTACTGACAAGGCCTACCACCCACGGGCTCTCCCACTATTCAATCAAATCCGCCGAGCCACCATCTCGATCGAAGCAAACATCGTCGAAGGTTACGCTCTTGAATCAACTCTGCAATTCCGGAAGCATCTCCGGATTGCGATGGGTTCGGCTGCGGAAGCTGAGTGTTTGGTGCGTGCAGCTTCCGAGTTGAGCTACCTATCCAGCGACGTGGCAACCGAACTTGAGAATCTCCTCGGTGGCACGATGCGTGTGCTCAGGGGGTTGTTGCGCCTCCCGATCAAACCGCAATCCCAAAGTTGACCGTCCAGTACCACTCCCCACTCCCCACTCCCCACTCCCTACTCCCTGCTCCCCGAGGTCACCACCTCGAGATCACGACTTTTTTGTCGGTATAGAACTCGATCGCGTCCTGCCCGTGTGCTTTGAGATCCCCGAAGAACGAGCCCTTCGTCCCCCCAAACGGAAAGAAAGCCATGGGTGCGGCGACCCCAATGTTGACGCCGATCATGCTGACGCCCACCCGATAGCGAAATTCCCGCGCGGCCTTGCCACTCTGCGTGAAGATCGAGGTCGCGTTCGCAAAACCCGACCGCTGCACCATCTCGATCCCCTCGTCGAGGTTGCTGACGTGCGTGACGGACGCGACCGGCCCGAAAATCTCTTCCTTGCCGATCGTCATGTCCGGCTGCACGCCATCGAACACCGTGGGACCGACGAAGTGGCCGCGCGGATGCTTCTCGACCTTCGTCGCGCGGCCGTCGAGCAGCAGCGTCGCGCCTTCCTTCCGCCCCGCCTCGACGTACGACAGCACTTTCTCTTTGTGCTTTGCCGAGATGACGGGGCCCATGCTGACGCCGGGCTCCAAACCATAGCCGAGACGCAGATCCTTCGCTGCGCTCAGGAGCTTGTCGCGGAACGGCTCGTAGGCTTTGCCCGCGGCGACGACCACACTGCCGGCGAGACAGCGCTGGCCGGCACAGCCGAACAGCGATTCGCTGATGTTGGCGACGGCGCGATCCATGTCGGCGTCGGGCATCACGATCACGTGGTTCTTCGCGCCGCCGAGCGCCTGCACGCGCTTGCCGTACTTCGCCGCTTCCGTGTAGACGTACTTGGCGACGGGCGAGGACCCGACGAATGAAACGCCGGCGATGCCGGGATGGGCGAGCAGCGCGTTCACCACATCCCTGGCGCCGTGGACCAGGTTCAGCACGCCCGCCGGGATTCCTGCCTCGTGCACCAGCTCCAGAATGCGCGTCGATGCAAACGGCACCTGTTCGCTCGGCTTGAGCACGAACGTGTTGCCGGTCGCGATCGCGTACGGCCAAAACCAGCAGGGCACCATCGCGGGGAAGTTGAACGGCGTGATCGCGGCGAAGACGCCCAGCGGTTGCCGGACGTATTCGCAGTCGATCCCTGCCGCGACGTCCTCGAGCGCTTTGCCCATCATCAGCGTCGGGATGCCGCACGCGTGCTCGACGTTCTCGATCGCGCGGCGCACCGACCCCCGGGACTCGTCGAGCGTCTTGCCGTGCTCACGCGTCACCGTGGCGGCGAGGTCCTCGAATTGCTGGTCCATAAGGAACTTCAGCTTGAACAGGTAACGGGCGCGGACGACCGGCGGAACTTCACGCCATTTGAGAAAAGCGGTTTGCGCGGCGCTGACCGCGGCATCGACGTCGCGCGCACCGGAGAGCGGCACTTTGCCGAGCTGCTCGCCGGTCGCGGGGTTCGTCAGATCGAGGTAATCGGCGGCGGAGGGTGCAATCCACTCCCCGCCGATGTAGTTGCGGAGGGTTTTCATCCCCTTAGCCTAGGGACGGCTAAGGCATTGTCAACTCACGAACTGAGCCTTCTCGGTCGAGCCTTCGAGCGCGACGATGGAGCTCCTGCCGCCGTGCACGATTTGCGTGATCTCGTCGAAGTAGCCGACGCCCACGAACTCCTGATGTTTGACCGCTTCGTACCCGTCGCGCTCGCCGGCGAATTCCTCCGATTGCAGATCGGCGTACGCCGCCATGCCGCGTTCCTTGTAATCCTGCGCCAGCGTGAACATGGCGTGGTTCAGCGCGTGAAAGCCGGACAGCGTGACGAACTGGAACCTGTAGCCCATCGCCCCCAGCTCCTGCTGGAAGGTGGCGAGCTGCGCTGCGCTGAGATGGCGCTTCCAGTTGAACGACGGCGAGCAGTTGTAGGCGAGCAGCTTGCCCGGATACTCCTTGTGGATCGCCTCGGCGAACTGCCGAGCCTCGGCCAGATCGGGCTTGGCCGTCTCGAACCACAGCATGTCGGCGTAGGGCGCGTACGCGCGGGCGCGCGCGATGGCGGCCTCGACCCCGTCCCTGATCACGAAGTAGCCTTCGGGCGACCGCTCGCCGGTACACCAGCGGCGATCGTATTCGTCGACGTCGCTCGTCAGCAGCCCGGCGCTGTTGGCGTCGGTGCGGGCGATGAGGATGGTGTCCACGCCGCACACATCGGCCGCGAGCCGCGCCGCGATCAGCTTGGTGATGAATTCGCCGGTCGGCACCAGGACCTTGCCGCCGAGGTGGCCGCACTTCTTGACCGACGACAGCTGATCCTCGAAGTGCACGCCGGCCGCCCCCGCGGTGATCATCAGCTTCATCAATTCGTAGGCGTTGAGCACCCCACCGAAACCCGCTTCCGCGTCCGCAATGAGCGGCACATACCAGTCGATCGTGTGGTCGCCGTTCATGTGGTGGACCTCGTCGGCACGCCGCAACGCATTCTGAATGCGCACCAGCAGGTTCGGCACGCTGTCGGAGGGGGACAGGCTCTGGTCGGGATACATCGTCATCGCGTCGTTGGCGTCCGCCGCGACCTGCCAGCCGCTGATGTAGATCGCCTTGAGGCCGGCCCGGACTTCCTGCACCGCCTGGTTTCCCGTGACGGCCGACAGGGCGGCGACGTAGGGTTCCTCCCGCATCAGCTTCCAGAAGCGCGCCGCGCCGCGGCTCGCGAGGGTGTGCTCGATCGCCAACGTCCCCCGTAGCCGGTAGACATCCTCGGGCGTGTAGGGTCGAGTGATCCCCTGCCACCGCCGATCGCTGCGCCACCGTCGGTCCAGCTCGGACACAAATGCGTGCTTGATCATGCCTTCACTCCAGGTGCTCGTATGCGATGAGTGTGAGGAATTCGGGGAATTCCGCGCCGGTCATCATTTTGCCGAACAGCTCGGCGGCGAGACTCTCGGTCGGGAACGCTGCGGCCATGACCTGCCGCACCAGCCCTTCCGTCACGACGCGGCCATCAGCCAGGCGTGCGCCGTGACGGACCCACTGCCACACCTGCGACCGCGAGATCTCCGCCGTGGCAGCGTCTTCCATGAGGTTGTAGATCGGCACGCAGCCGACGCCGCGGAGCCACGACTCGAGGTATTGAATCCCGACGTCCACGTTGGTCCGGAGGCCGGCTGCGGTGATCTCGCCTTCCGGAACGGCGAGCACGTCCGCTGCCGTCACGCGCACGTCGTCGCGCGCGACGTCCAGCTGATTCGGGCCGGGCATTGCGGCGTCGAACACCTGCGCCGCGACCGGCACGAGCCCCGGGTGCGCCACCCAGGTGCCGTCGTGCCCGGCGCGGACCTCGCGCAGCTTGTCCTGCCGGACCTTCTCGAGCGCCGCCTCGTTCGCCGCCGGGTCGTGCTTGATGGGAATCTGGGCCGCCATGCCGCCCATCGCGTGCGCGCCCCGGCGGTGACAGGTCTGAATCAGGAGATCGACGTACGACTTGAGGAAGTGACGGTCCATCGTCACGCGGGCGCGGTCAGGGAGCACGCAGTCGGGGCGCTGCCTGAACTTCTTGATGAAGCTGAAGATGTAGTCCCAGCGCCCGCAGTTCAGGCCCGCGGAGTGGGTCCTCAGCTCGTAGAGGATCTCGTCCATCTCGAACGCGGCGAGAATCGTCTCGATCAGGACCGTCGCGCGGATCGTACCGCGGGGGATGCCGAGCTCGTCCTGCGCGAGGTTGAACACGTCGTTCCAGAGACGGGCCTCGAGGTGGCTCTCGAGCTTGGGCAGGTAGAAATAGGGCCCAGTTCCCTTGGCGATGAGCGCCGCGGCATTGTGAAAAAAGAAGAGCCCGAAATCGAAGAGGGCGGCGGAGATCGGGCGCCCGTCCACGGTGACGTGCTTTTCGTCCAGATGCCAGCCGCGCGGCCGCACCATCAACGTCGCCGTGCGCGGCGCGAGCGCGTAGCGCTTCCCCTCGGGGCTCGTGAACCCGATGGTGCCGCGCACCGCGTCCCGCAGGTTCGCCTGCCCTTCGAGATTGTTGCGCCAGGTGGGGGCGTTCGAGTCCTCGAAGTCGGCCATGAAGACCCGCGCGCCGGAATTGAGCCCGTTGATGATCATCTTGCGGTCCACGGGACCCGTGATCTCGACCCGGCGGTCCGTCAGGTCGGGCGGGATCGGCGCGACAGTCCACGCCGCCTCGCGCACCGAGCGCGTCTCGGGCAGGAAGTCGGGACGCTCGCCGGCGTCGAGGCGCCGCTGGCGCTCCATGCGACGCGCGAGCAACTCCTGGCGGCGCCCCTCGCAGGCCCGCGCCAGCGTCGTGAGGAACCGCCCCGCCTCGGCCGTCAGGATCTCCGCAAACCCCGGCTCCAATCGGGCGTGCACTGCGAGCCCGGAGCCCGACCGCGTTGACGCAGTAGTCATGATCGGCAATCTAGCGCTCCTGCTACGACGATGTCCCCGGGGAAAGAAGCGGGGCGAGCCGGGATGCCGCGCGGTCACGCGCGGCGGTTCCCAGCCGCCCCTCATGCCCTCCCATTGGTGGGGAGGGTCCGCAGCGGCCGTGCACGGCCATGCGCGATGGTCAAGAATCCCCACGGACGAAGTCGTTTGCCCGCCCGGTGCGGCACATTCTGTGGCAATATTACCGCACATGTGCCCGCCCCCCGCCCCCGCCCCCGCCCCCGCCCCCGCGCCCGCGCCACTCACGACGGTCGGCCGTTCCGTCCCGCGTCGCGAGGGCGCCGACAAAGTGACGGGGCGGGCGCGCTACACCGACGACCTGACGATTCCGGGCGCCTGGTACGGGAAGGCGATCCGGTCGACGGTGCCCAGGGGGCGGATCAGGTCCATTACGTTCGATCCCCTCTTTGACTCGGAACGCGTGGTCGTGGTCACGGCCGACGACATCCCCGGCGACAACGTCGTCCACCTGATCCGGGACGACCAGCCCATCCTGGCCACCAGAGGGGGCGAGGTCAGGCATAGGGAAGAGCCGATTCTCCTGCTCGCGGCGCCCGATCGGGGCGCCCTCGAGGAGGCGGCGAGCCACATCCAGATCGAGTATGAGATCCTTGAACCGGTTTACGCGCTCGAGAAAGCGATCGAGGTCTTCAGCACCGTAGAAATCACGAAGGGGGACATCGCGACCGCAGAGCGCTCCGCGGACTTCGTCGTGCAGCACGAATTCCGCGTGGGGTCGCAAGAACAGCTGTACATCGAACCGCAGGGGGCGATCGCAATTCCGGCGGAAGAGGGACGGGGGAAGGCGGAAGCGTCGATGACGGTGATCGGCTCACTCCAGTGCCCTTACTATGTTCATCGCGCTCTGAAGCGCGCCCTCAATCTCACCGACAGGCAGGCCGTGGTCATCCAGGCGGAGACTGGTGGCGGGTTCGGCGGCAAAGAGGAGTACCCATCGATCGTCGCGATTCATGCGGCCCTCCTTGCGCGCAAGGCGGGCCGGCCGGTGCGGCTGGTCTACGACCGTCATGAGGACCTCGCGGCGACCACCCGCACCGCGGTCAAGAAAGATGGAACACTGCTGTCGCAGGACATCGAGATCGTCCTGGACGGCGGTGCCTACTGCACGCTGACGCCGGTGGTGTTGTCGCGCGCGGCGATCCATGCGGCCGGCGCGTATGCCTGCCCCAACGTCCGCATTCGCGCGCGCGCCGTGGCGACCAACACCCCGCCGAACGGGGCCTTCCGTGGCTTCGGCGCGCCGCAATCGCTCTTCGCCGCCGAGCTGATGGTCGAGCATGTCGCCGAGCGCCTGGGGGTGTCGAGTGTGGATCTCCGACGTAAATGGATGTTGCGCCTTGGTGACACAACGGCGACGGGCCAGAACCTCACCGAAAGTGTGGGAAGTGAGCTCGTCTTGGATGCTGCACTCAAGGCCGCACCGGCCATCCGACCGTCCGACGATCCGACCATCCGCCGGGGAAGGGGGCTCTCTCTCGTCTTTCACGGATCTGGCTTCACCGGGAGTGGGGAGAAGAAGCTGCAGGGTACCATCGGGTTCGAGGCGTTGGCGGACGGGACGTTCCGCATCCTCACGGCCTCGACGGAGATCGGCCAGGGCACGAAAACGATCTTCTGTCAGCTTGCCGCAGACGCGTTGGGTGTAGGGTTGGACAACGTGGTTCTGGCCCCGCAGGACACATCGTTGGTTCCTGACTCCGGGCCGACCGTCGCATCGCGCACGGCGATGATCGTCGGCAGGCTGGTTCAAGAAGCGGCTGAAGAAATCAAGGAGCGCCTCACGCGCGAGAGGCCTCCATTCAAGGTGGAGAAATCGTACATCCAGCCTGACTCGATGCATTGGGACGAGGCGACCTATCGCGGCGATGCCTATCCCGTGTACGCCTGGGCGTGCACGATCGCCGATGTCGACGTCGACATGACCACGGGCGAAGTGCGCGTGACGGATCTCGTCACGGCGGTGGACTGCGGCAAGGCGCTGCATCCGGTGATGGCAGAAGGCCAGATCGAAGGCGGCTGCCTCCAGGCCGTCGGCTGGGCGACGATCGAGGAGATCAAGATGAAAGACGGCGGCTATCAGAATCCACGATGCCACGGGGGTGTGGCTCGATGAGGTCCCCGCCACTCCCGAGAAAGTGCTCGCGGCGTGCGCTTCACGCTGAACGGGGCAGCGGTTTCGCTCGAGGTCGTCGGTACACGTCGTTTGCTTGACGTATTGCGAGAAGACCTTCGACTCACCGGCACCAAAGAAGGATGCGGCGAAGGGGAGTGCGGGGCGTGCTCCGTGCTGATCGACGGCGAGGTGGTCGATAGTTGCCTGGTGGCGGTAGGCCAAGTTGAGGGCCGAGATGTCACCACGGTCGAGGGACTGGCTGATGGCGGACGGCTGTCGGCTCTTCAGCAGGCGTTCATCGAGCACGGGGCCGCGCAATGCGGGATCTGCACGCCGGGGATGCTGCTCGCAGCCCACGTCTTGCTACAGAGGCCGGCACGCCCGGACGCGGATGCCGTGCGGGAGGGCCTCGCCGGCAATCTGTGCCGGTGTACGGGCTACACGAAGATTATCGACGCGGTCCTGTCATGCGCGAAGTGAGATATCTCCGCCCCGAGAGTCTCGCGGAGGCGGTGCAGTGGTATCGCACAACCCCCGGATGCCGTCCCCTCGCGGGCGGCACCGACCTCATGGTGATGCTGCACGCACGCACGGTGCGGCCCGAGCCGCAGGCGGTGCTCGACCTTTGGTCGCTCGCCGAGCTGAAGGGTGTACGGCGCGTGAAGGACATGGTGGAAATCGGTGCTGCCGAGTCATACACGGGGATGATTGCGTCCCGGGAGGTGCAGGAGCATCTGCCCGCGCTTGCCGCTGCGGCCCGCACGATCGGCGCGGCGCAGATCCAGAACCGCGGCACGCTCGGCGGCAACCTCGCGAACGCGTCGCCCGCGGGGGATACACTCCCGGTGTTGCTCGCGTATGACGCCGTCGTCGCGACCGATCGGCGCTCCATTCCGATCGATCAATTCTTCACCGGATATCGGCAGACCGCGCTGCAGTCCGACGAGTTGATCACGGCCGTCCTGTTTCCGCTGAACCGTCAAGTCGTGTTCCGCAAAGTCGGGACACGCGCGGCGCAGGCGATTTCCAAGGTCGTCATGGCGGTGAGCAGGAATCCGGCGCGAATCGCGATCGGGTCGGTCGCCGAGGTGCCGCTGCGGGCGCGCCGAGCCGAAGCGGCGCTCGAGCGGGGTGACCTCGAAGGCGCCGTCGCCGCCGTTGCCGAAGACGTCCGGCCGATCGATGACGTGCGATCCACGGCGGCCTATCGCCGCGCCGTCACGCAGAACGTTCTCAGGGACCTGTTCGAAAGTGTGCGCGGTGCGCGGTAAGCGGTAAGCGGGAACCCTTAACGCACGGGCTTCCGCAGAAAGCCGACCAATGTACGGATCGTTCCGTCCAGGAGAGACTGAAGAGCTTTGATCGTGTCCACAGGCAGGTACTTCAATTCCTCGCATACGCGCACCAGGCACTCCGCTTCGGCGGCTGATCCCAACGCAATTCTCAGATGTTTCCGGAATAGCAGTGGCGTCCGGAGGGCGTAGCCTTCGACGATGTTCGCTTCGATGGAGATTATTGCTCGCCTGAGCTGGTCGAATATGGCTCGCGCTCGTGGTTGGTAATGCTGATCACTCGCTCGTAGAGCAGTTATCACAGCCTCGTGAGCCCTTTGCCATGCGGCTAGTGATCGATAGCTCTCCATTGCTTCACAATGGTATGGTTGCGTCAACAAGAGATCAAAAGCGATCGACTGGCCTTCCCGCGCACCGCGCACCGCTCACCGCGCACCCTAGTACGCAAGCAGCTCTAACGAGCGAGCCAGGACCTCGGTCCCTAGACGGAGGTGCTCCGGGTTCGTGGCCTCTTCGGGGCAGTGCGACCGCCCTCCGATACTTGGGACGAAGAGCATTCCGACTTTGCATCGCGCCGCCAGAATCTGGGCATCGTGTCCCGCCCCGCTCACCATCTCCGTCGCCTGAACGCCGCAGTCCTGCGCCGCGCGGGCGAGGAGCGCCCGCACCTCGGGGTGCATCGCGACCGGCGGCTTGTCCTGCAACGTGCGCATCGCCAGCCCGAGGCGTCGCTCCGCGCCGATCGTGTCGCAGACCGAGCGAATGCGCTCCTCGAGCGCGCCCCGCCCGCTGAGCTCGGTATGCCGCAGGTCCATGGTGAACACCACCCTGCCCGGCACGACGTTGATCTGATCGGGCTCGACCGCCAGCTTGCCGACGGTCGCGACAGCGGGCTGGCCGAGGGATCGCGCGATGGATTCCACGGCCTGCACCATTGCGGCTGCGCCCGCCAGCGCGTCGCGCCGCATGTCCATGGGTGTGGTACCGGCGTGATCGGGTCGGCCGGTCACCGTCACCTCGAGGTGTGCGGTGCCGACGATCGCACTGACGATGGCGAGCGGCCGGTTCGCCGATTCGAGGACCGCGCCTTGCTCGATGTGCAGCTCGACGAAGGTGTCGATGTCGTCGCGCGCAGCCGACGCGACCTTCTGTGGATCGAGCCCGCGCTCCCGCATCGCGGCGGCAATATCATGGGGCACCTGGTCGATGCTGCCGGTGATGGCAGTCGAGCCCCAGAAGTTCGTGCGGAAGCGCGAGCCTTCCTCTTCGCAGATCGCGACCACCTCGAGGGTGCAGCGCGGCTTGCCTTTTTCTTTGAGCAGCGCTTCGACGGCGGTGAGCCCGGCCACGATGCCGAGGGCGCCGTCGAGCCGGCCGCCGCGGCGGACAGTGTCGATGTGCGACCCGGTGACGATGCTCTTTCCTTTATCTGTCCCCTCGACGCGTCCCCAGAGATTGCCGACAGCGTCGCGTCGCGTCTTCAGGCCAGCGTCTTTCAACCAGCGTTCAACGCGTTCCACGGCGGTCGCCCAGGCGGGGCCATACAATGGGCGATACGCGCCACCGTCCGGCTCCGCGCCAATCGCGTAGAGCTCATCCAGTCGGCGCTCGATCAGCGTTCGGTCAATGCCCATTCGACATATCCATAATTGTGGATATGTGGTGGCTAGGCCGCACGAATTGTCCCCCGCCGGGCGAACCTATCACTTTTCCGTCGGCGAACACCGTTTTGCCACGCACCACTGTTCTGACGACTTTCCCCGTGAACCGCTGTCCGAGATAGGCGCTGACGCCGCTGCGGGTCTGGAGCTGCTCGGAATCGAACGTCCACTCACACGCAGGATCGACGATCGCGAAGTCCGCATCGGCCCCCACGGCGATGGCGCCCTTGCGGGGGAAGAGCCCGAAGAGTTGCGCCGGGGCGGTCGCCGTGAGATACGCGAGACGCTCGAGCGTGAGGCCTCGACCGTGGACTCCGTCGGTGAGCAACACGGGCAGTGTCGCCTGGATGCCCGCCACGCCGCCCCACGCCCGCCAGATATCGTGCTGGC
>WNFY01000191.1_pt1 | contig 53728 bp, 47 predicted proteins | sample 5400091 | NCBI WGS metagenome assembly WNFY01 (sample SAMN13153364, study PRJNA577476) | soil metagenome | isolation source: 60 cm soil or saprolite under grassland replicate 1 | place: USA:California | collected 2016-06-15
AACGGTTGCTCGTACTGTTCCACAGCAAACCAAAGTCTCGCTGAATGGTTACTGACGTAGCCTGTTTAAGCACTCCATTGATAATCGTCGAATACGGAGTCGTTACGATCCCGCTCGGTCCAAGTCCGGCAAGTCGCGTGAGTGGGAATCGCCTGTCAATTAGAGGTTCGCCAACTACAGCGGTGTTACCATCTGCCCTGGTAAACGAGTTTATTACGCGAACGCCCAAAAGGTTTCGATTAATAGCCGTGGTAGAATCTGCGTTATCCTTGTAACCATAGGCACTGCCGTTAGTGCCCCCCATGTCCGAGGCATTAAGCGTCGGCGCCCAGCTTGGCGCATTCAGTTCACGCGAGAACGTGCCGAGGTACTGAAGCGCATACGCAGCAGCGTTCGCATCGGACAGACCACTGTTTATCAGCAGGTTTATCAGGCTTTGCCGCGTTGTAAACTGTTGGTCCGTGTTACTCATGTTGTTTGGAGTACTAGTCGGAACGGGAACGCTCATGAACCCATTAGTGTTCGACAAAACCGAGTTCACATAATTGGTAGCTCCGGTTGCATTGAAATTAAAGTTGGGAAAGCTCCCGCCTGGGCCGTTTGCACCACCCGCAGAGAAATAATTGCGCCAGCCGACAATAGCATCGATGTCATTCTGTGATAGTCCCAGGACAGTCAGATCCGCGAACGCAGAGACCCCTTTGGGGCCGTATTGCGCGGCAATCGTGTTACTCGGGAAACCTGTGACGTTGGCATCCAATAATCCTGCTTCATCATAGATCGCATAAGCATAGCGCCCAACGCAGTAGGAATTGTTGGCCTGCGTGGTGTCCGCCAAGGCAGAGTTCCAAGTGCTAAACGCTACTGGCCCGCTGCGGGTAAGGATGACCCAGTCCGGTGCCGGGCTAAAGTCGGGAATTGGACTCGTATCGGCAGCAGGAGTATTTAAAGGGCGCGGGATCAGATAATGTCTGTTCCACCGTGGCATTTTGACGTAGCGGCCATTGGCTGAAGCCTCCGTGGGCGAACTAGCGTTTACGGCCGAAGCATGGCTAGGGACACCAGGAGCTGGTATCGGATTAGCACCACCCTGCTCGTCACCACGTTTGCTCACCCGAATCAGATTTAGTATCGGAGTGGTACCAGGCGTGGTAGTTGGCCACTGCACGGGCACGATGTTCGCGGTGGCCGTTAGCGAATAGACAAAAGGCGTAGCTGTGGGAGTGGAACTCGCCGTGGGACTCGCCGTGGGCGTAGGAGAAGAACCATTGGCTATTTCCGTCTGAAGATCGCCGATGACGAGGTCCATCGCGCTTTGTGCCAATTCGTCCACCTTCGATTGATGGAAGCTACTTTGAGCGACCTGCCGATCGCCTGTCGTCCGCGAGAGATAGGCGACGGCCAATCCTGTCAAGAGAACGACCATTGCGAGGACAATCAGAAGCGCTGCAGCTTGCTCCTTCCGAGAGTGTGCTGTGCGATACGGGCCCATCTTACAAGGCTCTAAAATCAAAATGTGGGCAGCGTCTTCAGATCGAAGGTACGACTGTAAACCCGAATCCCCTTCACCGCTTCGTTTGGAACCGGGGAGTTATTGCTGGTGTAACCCGTGTTGATAATGCCAGGATAACCAAGCGTAGAGTCCCCAAACAGCGTGCCCTTCCAGTCATTCTCCACCTGACCAATATATTTGTTTTGCTGGCCGATGCCTCTGCCATGGGCGTCAGCGAAATCAGCCAGGTCGGAGGCAATATCGAAAAGGCTTGTGGAGCCGGCGGCATTAATCAGCGCGCGTCCTGCCGAATCTATTACGGCAATGACAACCGCAATTCCCTCCACGTCACTAAGACCGATACCATCAATGGAAGTATGGCCTGCAAGCGCGTTCCACGGGAAATCTGTCGCCTGTCCATTTTTAAGGACGTAGTAATATTCCATTCGGAAAACGCCCGGCCCGATCGTCTCATAATAGCCATTGGGGTCGCAGCTGCTGTTACTACTGCCGCCGCAATTGCTGTTGTTGTTGATCGCCCACGGGAATAACGACCCAATGGTTACCGGCAGGAAAACCATTGTTGGGTTCGTGTTCGAATCTCCTCCGTTCCAGGGAAGCCCTCTACCCAACCGTTCAAGCTTCAGATAAGCCGCGTTACCCGCGGTCGTGTTCTGGTTGACCCGATAAGATACGATGGAAATGGGGCTTTGCGCGGATGGTGCGGAGACTGCGTAGTAGCCGGGCACCTGAGTAAAGAAGGCGATCTGGTCGTTCAGCGGCTGGGTACTGGTTCCCTGATGCCCCCAGCCATGTCCGTTGCCGTGTTGATACCTTATAATCCCTTTGAGGTAATAATCGATGTCGGTTCGTTTCACCATCTGTGCAAAATCCAGTGCCATGCGATCAAGGACCGTCCGTGCCTGGGTGTCGGTACTGATGTGTTTGTGGCCAGTACGGGTAACAGCCGCTACGCTGCTCATCAGTTGAGCGACCGTAAAAACAATTATCAGAAGAACGACCATCGATACTAGTAACTCGACGAGGGTGAATCCGCCTTCGCCAAGGCTACGGCGGACAGGCCCGCTTACGCGGGAGCTCTGTAACGGCAGGCGTGCCCCGTGCGCGTGTCGGACATTTGCAGCCGGCACGGCTGTCTCTACAGCGATAGCAATTGGTTTTCTCCTCATCTGTTGACGGCTATGAACGTTTCGACCTTGCCAGCGGGAGCAGGCGAACCGCCCGGAATCGCTTGTGCCGGCCAGCTAACAAAGATTTTTGCGACAGCTGTAGAGGCACTTGGCGGGAACAGGTACGAGATCTTTGCTCTAAATGTGGCGCAAGGCGATGGCGGATTGCAGGCCGGTGGAGCTGGATCCGTGCCGCCCGAATAGGGCTGGCCGATCAGTTGCACGTCATTTGAGAAAAAGAGCGTGTCGGGCTGAGACACTGCCAACCAATGGCCGTGCAATTGGAACCCAGAGTCCCCCTCCTTTGAAGCCTGACCTGGCGGAAGTCGAACATCGGCACGTAAATCACCGAGAATTTCGGTCATAATGTCGTTTGCCGTGGTCTGCTGGATGCTCGCCTGCTGGACGTTAGAGGCGACTGGGATCAGCGCGAACACAGTGATCAGGCAAAACGCAGCCACGCCTATGGCCAGAGTAACCTCAATGAGTGAAAAGCCTCCAACTCGGTTCACCGGGGGGTTAATGTGCCGTGCATTTTGATACCTGCCAATCGCGCCGTCAATCCCTATTGCACCGGGCTTGAGAATAATAGGTAGGTTCATTGCCGATAAATTTTTACGTCGCCGCCAAGCCCGGTGAACTGAATAGCAACAACGTTGGCAGGAGTGGAAGCGGGCACAGCAGCCCCATGCGTCGGTTCAACTCCGATCTCGGAGATCGGCGCCAAAGTCGCACCACTCGCAAAATAGGTGGGGTCATCAACTACGCCTTCGCCGTGGGGACTAAATTGGATCACTTTTGTGAACGTGTACTGCGGAGACAAGCTACCCGCAGGATAGTGGAAGGTAAGATAAGGAGTTGCAGGTGTGGTATCGCCGATCTGGGCAGTCGAAGCGGGCGCAGGTCGCGTGTTAAAAGCGTCGAGAGGAGGAGGGGTCGATGTCGGAGCGGCAAAAGTCATTAGATGCATGTTGTCGATCTTAACGAGCTTGCCGACTTGAACTAGTGCTGTTTGGTTTGGCGATGCATCGAGGGTAAAAGCGCTCGATAAGGAAATCGTGTGGAGCATGGTGCCATCCTTTGACGCGACGATGGACATAATAAGCCGACCAACGCGTAGCGTATCTGAGTTCGGTGAGGCAGCGTTTTCGACATTCTCCTCATAAAAGCCGACCCATGTGTAAGTGTTATTTGCCTTGGCGTACGTGTGCGCGGTGTCGAGCACGCCTTTGATCGTGTATGCGGCGCTAGTGACGTCGTTTCCGCCCTTAATGTATGTGAACGCCGGAGCGATCAACACCAGCAGAAGACCAATGATACCGACGACGATGAGCAGTTCGAGGAGGGTGAATCCCGCTCGAGGCGAGTGATCAGTGATCGGTGATCCATGACCGGTTGTGCGCGGCCGCGGATGATTCGCATTCGCGGCGACCCGGCCGGGGATGCTGGGGGAACCCATCGAGCCGCGCAGCATATCGAGAACCCCTCGGGGGGCGTCGGCCAATGTCCCAATGGCAATTGCAGCCGCAGCGGTACGATTTTCGACCTTTAGCTTGTTTAAAATACGCTGGACATGCTTGCAGATCGTCCTGGGACTTATGTTGAGGATCATGCCGATCTTGTAGTTAGTTTTACCTTGTGTGATCCAAGTCAAAACCTCTGTTTCACGACGGGTGAGACCGAGTGAACCAAGGGGGCCAGCGTTGCCCTCTTCGTTAAAAACGCGCGATCGATCCAGGTACGACCTGGCATATGCCCCACTTCGCCGGTTGCGAGAGAACGGGGGCGGCTCTTTTTTTCGTAGGTTCCAATTGAAGTCAAGGGCTTTGCGCGGCTCTGATGGACCTTCTGTCGTTGCACGGCGTCTGTTTTTGGCTTGAGCTCCTGGACTTTGATCTTTTTTCTTTCCCTTTGTCTTGTGTTCCATGTTGCCCTTCACTTCTTTGCCATTGCTTGCCTTTGACATTGCTTGCGTTCTGCCAGACACATCGAACAGCGATTGGATCTCTGCGTCATCAGCATCCGTGCCAAGTTCGCGCAAGACCTGGCTAAAATTACTCCGGGAATGGCGGGACAAAGTTTCGGAAAAAGATTCGGTTTCTACCAGAAAATCGAACAAATTGGTTGGGTAGCTCGAGCAAGCTCGTTTCAGGTCAGTCATCGGGGATCCGTGATCGGTTGTACACGGCTGCGGATGATTCGCATTCGCGGCGACCCGGCCAGGAATGCTGGGGGAACACATCAACCCGCGCAACATATCGAGAACCCCTCCGTGGCAAGTGCGAAGTCCCGAGGAACTCCAATGGTCGAGCAGCAGTTTCAACGTGCGGTTCTTTCTGAAGCCGAATCAAGACAGAATCCGACACGGAATTGACACGAAGTATGTCCCCGCGCTCACCCAATCTCACTCCTAAATCTGGTCAGTGCGGAGGGCAAAAAAAACGAAGAAAAGACTTCACAAGCGCCAGAGGACACACTATAAATCCGCCCATGAATATGGAACGCCGCAATATTTTACTCGTCGCGCCCCTGGCATTTGCTCTGGCAAACTGGCTGCCAAATGAGCTGCTCGCCGAGGATCTCCAGCAGGCGAAGGTCACTCAGGTGGTGCAGGACGTTAAGGTGGTACCGCAGGGTGCAGCGGCGCGTCCTGTGGGGGTGAACGAGACTGTTACGCAGGGCAACGCCGTGCAAACCGGGACGCAGTCCCGAAGCGAGTTGACGTTCCGGGACCAAACGATCACGCGTTTGGGCGAGAAAACCATTTACACCATAGGAGGCGGACGAACGATCGAGCTGGGCAGCGGACAATTTTTGCTTTATGTGCCAAAGAAAAAGGGCGGCGCGACCGTTAAGATGGGTCCTGTTACGGCGGCGATTACCGGCACCACGGTAGTTGGTAATGTGAGCCCGAGCGGAGTGGTCGAATTTACGGTGCTTGAAGGAACCGCACGAGTCCGCCTGGATCGGTTCTGTCAATGCATGCTGGTCGTGGCCGGCCAAAAGGTAACTTACGATCCGATCGCCATGAGATTGGAAGACCCGGTCCAAGTTGATCTTCAACAGCAGCAGAGTTCTCCTCTGATTAGTGGTTTTCAGCAATTGCCGAGTACACCCTATATGAATGTGGAAGTGGAAAGGCAGCGTCGCGCCGCGGCAGGAACGGGCGGTCCTGAATTGGATAGTGCGGTGAGAACAGCGGGAGCGGGCAGCGTCGGGTCAGCCTCACCCGATCAATTTATGCACGCATTCAATTCGCTTGTTGTTCGCTACCCCCGAGACCAGGTATGCGACCTGGTGGCCACTGCGGTGAGACTCCGGCCTGATCTGGCGCCACAGATCGTCGTTGCAGCGGTGACGGGATACCAGCCGGTGCGTGGATACGGTAAAGATTATAAAGAAGTGGTCGGGAAGAAGGAAATGCCGTGCGACGCGGTCCAGTGCATTGTCGACGCGGCAGTCGCCGCCTATCCGCGGATGACGGATGAAATTTACAACGCCGTCCTGACGGCAGCGCCAATGCTGCGCGACTGCATCGGGGAGCCGTGTTATCCACAAAACGAATTCATTGCGCCGTTCATAATCACTCCGCTGGTCCCGCAGTTTCCGCAGTCGCCCGAGCAACCGCCGACGACGCCGACGACAAACAATCGCGGTTAGAAGCGGCGCTAGGCAGGAGGAACGCGCGGTTCGGACGCTGGAAGGCGTTGTTCTTAGAAGTTCGCGCTGTTAGTCGCACAACCGACTGGTGAGTTCGGGCACGCCGCGTCGAACTTCATCGCGCACTTGATTCCGCAGGATTGCGCGTTGCGGCTCAGGCCAGCCGCCTCTAGAGTTTGCGCCTTATGCCGTACAAAGATGTCGCTCCGCCTGCAGGGGAAAAAATTACCAGAACCGACAGATTGAATGTGCCGGATCGCCCAGTCATTCCATTTATTCGCGGCGACGGCACCGGGCCGGATATTTGGGCGGCGAGTGTGCGCGTGTTCGACGCCGCAGTCGAAAAAGCATACGGCGGGAAGAAAACGATTGCGTGGTTTGAAGTCTTCGCCGGTCAAGTCGCAAAGGACAAATTCGATGAATGGCTGCCGGACGACACCGTCGAAGCGTTCCGCGAGTATCTGGTCGGAATCAAAGGACCACTGACGACGCCCGTCGGCGGCGGTATTCGCTCGCTCAACGTTGCGCTGCGACAGCTTCTCGATCTTTTCGTTTGCCTGCGGCCGATACAGTACTTCAAAGGTGTCCCCTCGCCCGTCAAGCATCCGGAAAAGGTCAACATGGTGATCTTCCGGGAAAACACGGAAGATATTTATGCCGGCATCGAATACGCGGCCGGTACGCCCGAAGCGCAAAAGATCCTCGATTTTCTTCAGAAGGAATTTCCAAAGCAATTCGACAAGATCCGTTTCGGCACAAAAGAAAAAGCCGCGGCTTTCTGGAAAAATGTCGGCGCGCCAGAAAGCGACGAAGTTTGCGTTGGAATTGGAATCAAACCCGTCAGCCGCTCGGGCAGCGCGCGCTTGATTCACAGCGCGATCTCCTACGCGATCCAGAACCAACGCAAGAGCGTGACTCTGGTCCACAAGGGTAACATCATGAAATTTACGGAGGGTGCTTTTCGCGACTGGGGCTTTGAAATCGCCAAGAAATATTTTGGCGCAGAGGAGTTCGACGGCGGCCCGTGGTGCAAGATTCCCATGGGGAAACCAGGCGCAGGAATTGTGATTAAAGACGCCATCGCCGATATCACATTACAGCAGGTGCTGACGCGTCCGGAAGATTTCGATGTGATTGCCACCCTTAACCTGAACGGCGACTATCTTAGCGACGCGCTGGCGGCGCAGGTAGGTGGCATCGGGATTGCCCCAGGCGGAAATATCAATTACATCACCGGCCACGCAGTCTTTGAAGCGACGCATGGCACAGCGCCGAAATACGCCAATCAGGATAAGGTGAATCCCGGCTCGGTAATTCTTTCGGGTGAAATGATGTTCCGTTACATGGGCTGGACGGAAGCTGCCGACCTGATTCTCAAAGGATTGAGCGGCGCGATCGCGAGCAAACGCGTTACTTACGATTTCGCGCGGCTGATGGAAGGCGCGACCGAAATCAAGTGCTCGCAGTTTGGCGACAACGTGATCGAGCATATGAGTTGAATGACGAAGCTCGAATGACGAAGTCAAAAAAAACGCGAAATCTTGTCATGTTGAGCGAAGCGAAACATCTCAAGTTATTGTCCTCTAGTAACGTGCCAAAGGAGAAGGATCAGAGATTCTTCGCCAGGCTCAGAATGACAGTTTTGGGGTTATTTCGTCATTTAAACATTCGTTATTTATTCGTCATCCGTCATTTGTCATTCGTCGTTGCCATCAGCTTTACGGCTGCAATCGGCACTGCGTTGGCCGAAAAGCGACCCATCACTGAAAAGGACTTATTCGATTTCGTCTGGATCGGTGACCCGCAAATTTCACCGGACGGCTCGCGCATCGCATTTGTGCGGATAACGGTGAACGAGAAGAAGGATGGTTATAACACTTCCATTTGGTCTGTGCCGGTCGCTGGCGGTGAAGCGCCTCATCAGCTTACAAAAGGCGATCACGATTCCACGCCGCGATGGTCTCCCGACGGAAAATTTTTGCTTTTCCTTCGCGCAATCGAAAAAGAAGGCAAGCCTGAATCAGCACAACTGGCGATCCTGCCGACAGCCGGCGGCGATTCCTTTGTTTTTACTGATCTGCCGAAGGGCGCGGCCAATCCAGTCTGGGCGCCAGATGTAAAAAACATCGCATTTACAAGTGAGACAAACACAGAGGATCTCGCAAAACAGGAAAAGAAAAAATCCAAAGACAAACCGGGTTCGACGTCCCCAGCTACCGATGAACACGAGAGTGACATCCATGTGATTACGCGAGCCGTTTACCGGCAAGACAACGAAGGTTACGCCGACCCAAAGCATCCGACACACATCTGGATCGTGGCCGCGCCGCACAGCACTGGAGAGAAACCAAAACCACGCCAACTCACCACCGGTCGATTCGACGAGGAAAATGCGATTTGGTCCAAGGACGGCTCGCAAATTTATTTCACCTCGAGCCGGATTGACGAACCGTACTACGAACTGCCTAGGACTGATCTTTACTCGGTGCCGGCAGCGGGCGGTGAATCGGCCAAGATCACGACGATCGATCTCAACACGCAATTCGGACCGGGCGGAGGCGCGTTGTCCCTCAGTCCTGACGGCAAACAGGTCGCGTTCGTCGCCACGACGAACCAGCCAATCAACTCATACACGGAACCCGACCTGTGGGTCCTCGATCTCTCGCCGAACGCAAAACCACGGAACCTCACCGCGGATTTTGATTTCGACATCGATGGTTTCGTTATCGGAGACAGTGCATCGCCGCGCGCCGGCGGATTCAACAAACCGATCTGGACTGCAGACGGAAAAGGGCTCATCGAAGTTTTTTCAAAGGAGGGAAAGAGAAACCTTGCGATCTTCGACATCGCAACGGGAAGCGCCACAGACCTGACTTCCGGAAATCATGGCGTGATGAGTTTTCGCGCCACGCCCGATGCTTCGAAGTTGGTCTATGTCGTTTCCACGCCCACTCGCATCAACGATATTTTTGTGCTCGATCGCGGGACACCGGGTGCATCACCGAAGCAGTTAACCAATGTGAATGACGAACTGTTCTCGAAATTAAACCTTACCGAGCCGGAAGAAATTTGGTACGACAGTTTTGATGGCAAACGCATCCAAGCATGGTTGCAAAAGCCACCTGGTTTCGACGCACACAAGAAGTATCCGCTGATTCTGAACATTCACGGCGGGCCGCACGTTGCCTATGGCCACATTTTCGTTCATGAATTTCAGTGGATGGCGGGGAAGGGGTACGTGGTGCTTTATCCAAATCCACGCGGGAGTACCAGCTACGGCCAGGAATTTGGCAACATCATTCAGTATCATTATCCGGGTGACGATTACAAAGATCTGATGGCGGGTGTGGATGAAACGATCAAACGCGGTTACGTCGACGATAAAAAACTTGGCGTGACCGGCGGAAGCGGCGGCGGTTTGCTGACGAACTGGGTAGTGGGACAAACGAACCGCTTTGCCGCGGCTGTTGCTCAGCGCGACATCGCCAGTTGGGAAAACTGGTGGTACACAGGCGATTTTACACTTTTCCAGCCGAACTGGTTTAAAGCGCCACCGTTCGAAGCTTCAGAGGATTACCGGGCGCGGTCACCGATCAGTCACATCAACAACGTAAAGACTCCCATGATGTTCATTCTCGGCGAAACCGATTATCGGACGCCCCCCGGCGCCGGTGGCGAGCAAATGTTTCGGGCATTGAAATTCCGCAAGATCCCCGCGGTAATGGTGCGTTTCCCGAATGAATCGCACGAGCTTTCGCGCTCCGGCCAGCCGTGGCATCGCGTCGAGAGGTTGCAGCATATCGTGGGCTGGTTCGACCACTGGCTGATGGGTGTGCCCAAACCAGAATACGAGGTGGCTCCGCACGAAGAAGTGCCGATCAAACGAGCCAGGACAGGCGGAAACTGATCAGAGCTACTTCTCGCCTGTACCTGAGTTTTACACGTTCAAACACCGATATTGGAGTTAAGATCCGTATATCGTTTAATCTTGGTCGGTATTCGCATTTCTAACACGATGGCTTCTTCGTCGCTTTGGCAACGCTTCCAACGATATTTTTTGTACTACCGCGATCTCGATTTTGCTCTCGATATCAGCCGGATAACGTTTCCGGAGGACGAGGAACCTTCGGAGGACCGTTTTTCAGTTGAAGAAGAGCGGTAAATTACACGGCCATGGTAGATAAGCCTCCCAAGGATGAAAAGGATTCCCTTAGCGTGTCGTGGAGCGATGCGACCCACTTCATCACGCAACTTACTCACGATCTGCGCAATGACTTAAATGCCATCGAATTGCAGTCCGCTTACATCAGTGAGCTGGAGAAGGATGAAGAATTCAAGAACGAGCTCAAACGTTTGCGCGGAATGGTCTCAGGCCTGGCCTCGACTCTACAACGGCTTTCCAGAGCAGTCGGAGAAGTTTCCCCCACGCAGATCTCCTACCGGGCCGCCGATTTCATGGAAGACTTGCGCACAAAGATGGATCACGATTTCCCAACGGAAAGCACCGAAATCACCTGGGACATTCAGACCGGCGACGCGATGTTGAATGTTGATCCACAGCTTTTGCAGGAAGCATTTACGGAATTTTTCGCCAATGCTTTCCGGCATGATCGGGGCAAAGGGCCCCTTCTGGTAAATGCCAAAATCGACAATAACCGATTTCTCTTCGCGCTGCATGAACCAAAGGCTCGCTTTGAATTGCCTACCCAAAACTGGGGGCGCGAACCGCTTCGAAAGATCAGTCTGCGCCATTATGGCCTTGGTCTGAATCGTGCCCGCGCTATCGTAGAGGCGCACGGCGGCGAACTGCATGCTCAATACGATTCGAAGATTTCGGCACTCACTACGACGCTTACGCTTCCCCTATCAGGCAAGTGTTCGGAAGAAGCTTGAAACTTTCGTAATTTCTTGCGGTCTAAGCAACTGGAGTCCGCCGGTCATGCGTATTACGAGCGGCGCAACTTGATGAAAACGGATAACCGTCATGTTCTGATCATCGATGACGAGCGGCCGGTGCTCATGACGCTCGAGGCATTGCTGAAGCGGCACGGCTATCAGGTGGACGCTGCGCCCACCGCCGCACAAGGCCTGAAAGTATTGAAATCAAAATCGCCAGCCCTCGTATTGCTCGACCTCCGACTGCCAGACGCCGACGGATTAGAAATGCTGGATCGGATCAAGAACGAGCTACCCGAAGTGCAGGTGATTATCCTGACCGCGCACGACTCATTGCACAATGCAATCGAATCGATCAAACGCGGCGCCTTTCATTTTATTAGCAAGCCATATGCTCCGGAGGAATTGCTGAGTCTGGTGGAGAAGGCATTGGAAAAACAGTTCCTGTTGCGGGAAGCGGAAGAACTGCGGGAAAAAACAGAGCAACTGGAAAAGCGCCTCGAGATCGCGGAGGCGCGGCCTACGCCCATTTTCAAAAGCAAACCCATGCAGGAAATTGAGGAATTAATTCATGCGATGGCGCCGTCCGATGCGAACGTTCTCATTGTGGGTGAAAGCGGTGTAGGCAAGGAAGTGATAGCCAACACTATTCACGCGCGTAGTCGGCGCGCGGGACAACCTGTGGTGAAGCTCAATTGTGCGGCGTTCCCCCAAACGATGATTGAGGGAGAGCTTTTCGGTTATGTCAAAGGGGCGTTCACGGGAGCCATGCACGATTTTCCCGGGATGATTGCAGCGGCAAACGGCGGCACACTTTTTCTCGACGAGATATCAGATATGCCGGCAGATCTGCAGACGCGCTTTTTGCGCGTGCTCCAGGAACGCGAGTATCGGCCGCTTGGCAGCACGCAAACAATGAAAGCAGACTTCCGCGCGATAGCGTCGACCAATCGGTCCGTTGCCCAGGCACTCTCGGAGAACCGGATGCGCTCGGATTTGTACTACCGCCTAAACACTTTCCAAATTGAAGTGCCTCCTCTCCGAAAACGCAAAGAAGACATTCAGCCGCTGATTGCCCAATTTGTGAAACAATTTTCTCAACAACTAGGCAAACCAGAGCCGGACATTTCACCGGACGCTTTTCAAAAGCTGCTTGATTATGCATGGCCGGGAAATGTTCGCGAATTGCAAAACGCAATTGAATACGCAGTGGTGCTCGCGCGCCAGAGCATGATCGGCGTGAAAGAGCTCCCCGCAGAAATCCAGTTGCCCTCCGCGTTGCAACAGTCCGAGCTCGCCGCGATGCCGCGCAGCGGCGTACAAACTCTCGACGACGTTGAGCGTACTGCCATCCTCCAGGCACTCGCAGAGTGCCGCGGCAACAAGAAAAAGGCAGCCGAACTTCTCGGCATCCAGCGCCCCACCCTCTACAACAAGATGAAGCGCTACGCCATCGAGTTGTAAGAGAACGCGTCGGGACAAGGAGTGACGGCTTCCCAGCCGTCATGCTTACCTCGAGGGCTGCCCAAACCGTCGTTCCTTGTTATTCGCCGTGATACACGCAGCGCGCAGTTGCGGTTTCGTGCACCACGATCTCGCAGAGGCCGGGACATTGACGTTCCAACTTTCTCCAGAACCATTCCGCCATTTTTTCGATGGTTGGATTTTCCAAGCCTTCGATGTCGTTGAGGTACCCATGATCCAGAATTTTCAGGAGCGGCTTCATCGCGTCACTGATCTTTGCGTGATCGTAAATCCAGCCGATTTTCGGATCCACTTCGCCTTCTACTGAAACTTCAACCTTGAAGCTGTGGCCGTGCACACCGCGGCATTTGTGGCCGGCCGGCGCGTTCGGCAAAGTTTGCGCCGCTTCAAACGTGAAGTCTTTCGTCAAGCGCGCGCGCATAGTGCACAAAGTATCACCAACCTCACTCCAGTGTCATCCCGAACGAAGTGAGGGATCTCTCGCAAGGGAGACAGAATATTTGTAGAGCGTCTCTGTGAGACGCCGGGCGTTAATAAACCGGCGGCTGACGCAGGCACCCTACAAAAATCGGCGGGCACGCATCAATCAAACTCCGCGCTGAGTCGGGCTCCAGATAAACTTGTGCATCTGGAGTTGAAAACGAACATCGAGTTTATCGGCCAGTATCCATTCGACGATCTGTCGCGGGTCGATTCTGCCGAAAATCGGTGAGAACAACACGGCGTGACAGCGGGAAGAGAGATCGTACTGCTGCACTTTGTCGCGCGACCATTCATAATCTTCGCGTGATCCCATTACGAATTTCACTTCGTCGCGCAGCGTGAGATGGTCGATATTTGACCAAAGATTTTTGTCTACTTCTTCGCTGCCCGGCGTTTTTAGATCCATAATTCGATGGACGCGCAGATCGACTTTCGAAATATCGTGCGCGCCGCTCGTCTCGAGCAGGACTGTGTAGCCGGTATCGCACAAGATGGACATCAGCGGCAGCACATTCTTCTGGAGCAACGGCTCCCCACCCGTAATCTCGACAAGGGGACACCGAAATGCCGATACCGTATCGACAATGCCTTGTAGGGTTTTCTTTTTGCCTTCGTAAAACGCGTACTCGGTGTCGCAATAGTTGCAGCGAAGATCGCAGAAGGTCAGCCGCACAAACACGCACGGTCGCCCGACCCAGGTGCTCTCTCCCTGAATGGAGTGATAAATCTCGTTAATGGTCAGCGTCTTTTCCAGTGGCATACCGCGGGAGGATTCAATGGCTAATTCGCCAAGTTGTTAAACGTCTTACGTGAACAATCGCAAAGCAAGCTTCGCCGGGGAAATATGCGTCGTGCGACACCTGGTCAAGAACGCTACAATCGCTTGGAAATCGGGCCTTTTGCTTGGGTAATTTTATGAGATTTTTTTATTTGACGTGGTTTTGGCGCCACTCTAGTCTCGCGGCCATGCGCCTCGGTTTTGCCTTAACCAGTCACCGTTCTGCCCAACGTCAGCGCCGCATGGCAAGAGAGACTGCCGGCGAGATTACCCGGCCAGTCCTTGTATTCACTGCAGGAATTTTCTGTGCGGCTGTTCTTGCCGCGCAAGCGCAGGAGTCGGTTGAGCCTGATATTTTACCGTCGCTGACGGAGCCGCCAGCCGCTCCAGCGGAATCGTGGCCCTCCGCGCCAGCGGAGCCACTGCCCACCTTACCTGAATCGTCAGCCTCCGCCCCGGCGGAGCCTTTGCCCTCTTCAGCGGAGCCATTGCCTTCGTCTGAGCAGGCGTTCCCGTCCTCGCCCGAGCCGTTGTCTCCGTCAACGAACTATAGCACGGCGCAAACGAGCCTTATTCCATCAGCAGCACCAATAGGCCCTTTCGGTGGAATTGACTCAAAGAACGTTTTCCCAGCTCCCGATAAGGAGATAGTTTCTTCAGGTGCCGCGTGTGGCTTTCACTGGGCGTTCGGGCTGACAGTGCGAGGTGTATGGGACGACAACATCTTTCTCAGTCACGACCATCGTGTATCCGATTATTATTTCGCGATTGAACCGTATATCACCGTTGGCATCGGCGATACCGCGGGTCGCAACAGAAGCTATCTCTCGTTGTCCTACATGCCTAGCGCTATTCTGTTCGTCGATCACTCGGATCAAGATGCATTTAATCAGCTGATTCACCTCGAGGGAGGATATAGCTCTGGCCGGTTGACGCTGAGGCTGTCTTTTGATGCGGCGCTACTCGAATCGGCAAACCTCAACAGTTTCGTCGATACGACGGGGTTGTGGGCAAACACCGATGCCAGCGCGCCCGTGCGGGAAAACATCTTTTACACGCGCGCGATAGCAAATTATGCGCTGACGGGGAAATTATCTCTGCAGGCCGAGCTGGGTTCGGCGATCTACGTCTATCCCAACCACATTAGTTCCTACGAGGTTTCAGGTGGTCTGTACATTTACTACAATTGGCTGCCAAAGGTGACGGTCGGCATTGGCGGCACGTTCGGATACGATTGGGTGGATGATCCAACGACTAACCAAACTTTCGAGCAAGTGAACGGGCGCCTCAATTGGGAAGTGACGAGCAAATTTGACGTGTATGCTTCGGCCGGCGTTGAGTTCCGGCAGTTCGATGGCAACCGAGGTGAATATACATCGCCAGTCTTTGAAGTCGGCCTGATTCATCATCCATTTGATGGTACTACTTTCACGCTGGCGGCTGGCCGGCGGATTTACCCTTCCGGGTTCCTTGACGAGCAAGATTTCGCGACCACATACATTGCAGCCCGGTTTCAGCAGCGCTTATTTCGTCGCGTTTATTTCGGCTTGGGCGGCGGTTACGAACACTCGAACTATTTCGCCACCGACAGGGATATCAGTGCCACACGGGATGATGATTACTGGTTTATCGAACCGTCGGTTGACGTGTTGATTACCAGGTGGCTAAGCGCTGGAGTTTATTACCTGCATCGCCAGGACGTCAGTGACGACAACTCCTTCAGTTGGTATGACAATCAGGTGGGAGTCAGGGCTACGGTCAGGTTTTAAGCAGGCTTTCAATCCTTTGCGAGCTGGGACACGGGGAGAGTGGTTGGCAATTGCGTTCGCTTTGGCGTGGCTTCCGCAGCTCCTGTCCGCCCAAACCATGCCGGGAACCGCCGCATCGCAGTCTGGCGCATCCGTATCCAAGTCGCCATCGGCCGCTTCAGCGCCCCACTTTACCGCGGGCAGCGCACCCGCTGGTTATGTTTTGAGCGCGAACGACTCTGTGGGAGTTGAAGTTTTTGGCGAAGATGATCTTCGCACGAGCGGACGATTGAACCCCGAGGGAAACTTGAGCGTGCCATTGCTGGGCTCGGTCCATTTGGCTGGATTGACCCTGACCCAGGCAGCTTCAAAGCTTACAGAGTTGTACGGGCGTGATTATCTGGTGAACCCAAGGGTCAATGTCAGCCTCCTCGGCTATGCAAAGCGGCGTTTTTCAATTTTGGGCCAGGTAGGTCATCCGGGCAGTTTCGAAATGCCTGAGAGCAATCCGGAGGGTATCGATCTGCTGGAGGCGGTCGCAATCGCTGGCGGTTATACCCGCATCGCTGCGCCCGAAAGGATAACGGTGCGACGACATAACGCGAGCGGCGATCAGATTTTCAAGGTCAACGCGAAGCGCTTCACCAAGGGAAGCGGCGGGGGCTTTCTCATCGTGCCGGGCGATACCATAACCGTCGGCGAAAGTATTTTTTAATTGAAATTTTTGCGCCTTCGCCTTTCCGAGCGCAGTTCTTGGTGTAAGGTTCGAGGCAAGATTTTGCCGTGATTGACCCTGCCCAATCTCTGATGGGAACGACTGTTCCCACAAATTCCGAGAGATCAGCCGTAGCTCTGACCGGGCATTACGGCGAGGGACCACAGACGTTTGATTTTCGGCGGTACTGGCATTCTTTCGTCGAACGCATTTGGATCGTCGCGGTTTGCATTCTGGCCGGCTTATTTCTAGCGCTGGGTAACCTAGCGCGGACGCCGAAGCTTTACCAGGGACACACAGTTCTGGAAGTGGAGGCTCAGGAGCCGACTTTCCTCGCCAATGACGATCCCACCACGCGCATGCGCTCCACGTTTTTGGGCAGTTACGAGGGGCTGCGAACCATCGAACAAAATCTGACTAACCCAACCCTTCTTGCCCGAATCGTACGCTCCGAAGGCTTGGCGGAAGATGGTGGACGCGCTCTTCTGGGCCAGAGTGTCGTGAACGAGAGGACGTCCAGTCCGACGCAGCGCGCCGATGCGTCGCAGACTGCCAACAAGAGTCAGAACGCTAGTAGCGGCCCGACATTTACGCCGCTCGAAGAAGGGTTAGGTCGAGCAATGGTCGGCATGGTGAAGCCTGTGATCCGCCGTGGGACGCGCCTGATCGATTTGTACGTGACGCACCACGATCCAGCCATGGCACAGCGCCTCGCGGAAGCAGTCGGCCGCGAGTACATCCGCAACTCGATCGAGCGGCACGCTTCGCTCAGCGAGGAGGCATTGCGTTATTTGCTGGAAGAGGAAGAACGGTTGAAGGCAAACTTGCGAAAAAGCGAGGCTGCCGTTGCCGAATATAAGGCAAAGAATCCAGATGCGTTGCAACTTGGCGGCGGCACGGTCGCGACGGGGTCACAGCAGGGGGCTGGCTCTGGCGCCGGCGGGTCTCGAGGGGGCTTGGTAGAAGACAACTTGCAAGACTTGAACAGCAAACTGATCGCAGCTAAGACCGATCAGCTTCGCCTTGAAGGCGAGCTTGAGCAAGTCCAACAGGTGCGCGATAAGGTCGACGCGTTGCTTAAGATCCCGAGTATCGCTGCCGCCGGAATGGTGACAGAAGCGCGGCGCAGTGTCACTCAGATGGAAGCAGCGATGACGACTTACGCCTTACGATACAAGGACAAGCATCCCAAAATGATCGCGGCCAAAGCTGCGCTAGCCGAGGCGAAAGAGAAGCTTCGTCAAGCCGTGATGGCGCAGCCGGCGATTCTGGGTAACGCTCTAGAACAGATCAAGGCCACAGAGGCCAGCTTGCAAAACGCGTTACACAACCAGCAGGGCGTCGCGGTTGTGCTCAATCGCACAGCGATCGGTTATCAGGAGTTGGCCCGGCAGGCCGAAACCGATCGGGCACTGTACGAAAGCGTCCTTCGTCAGATAAAAGACACAAATCTAACCAAGGACATGAAATTGAATGCAGTCACCGTGATTGAGCATTCGCCGTTCCCGAGCTCACCTGTTAGTCCCCGTCCGAGCAGAACGATCGCCTTGGGTCTGCTTGGCGGCCTGGCCGTCGGATTGGCCTTCATTTTTGGCGCCGATGCGCTGGATCGTTCGATCAAAACCGTAGATCAGGCAGAAACTACGCTTGGATTGCCTGTTTTTGCAGCTGTTCCAGACACCACCGACGAGGGCCCTGTTAGCCGACTGAAACGGCGAGGCAAAGCTTTGAAAAGTTCCAACTACCGTGTGGTTGTGGAAACTCCTGAAAGTCCGGCGGCCGAAGCGTTCCGCAATTTGCGCGCTGCGCTTTCTCTTCTGGGTCCGGAAGCCGAGCGCAAGGTTTCACTTTTTACCAGCGCTGTGCCTAGCGAAGGAAAAAGTTTTACGAGTGCCAATTATGCGCTTGTACTGGCCCAGCAAGGCTATCGCGTTCTTCTTATCGACGGCGACCTGCGGCGGCCAAACATGCACAAGATTTTCCGCTTCCCAGAAGCCAATATAAGAAATAATTCCGACGAAGACAGTGTGCCGGGAGTGACGGATTGCCTGGTAGGTGAAACCGACCTCTCCTCTGCCGCGCGCCAGATTCCTGCTGGAGAAATCCAGCTTGTCGACGAGGATGTTGAACTGACTGGGAAAATTCTCACCGCAACGGGTGGGCAGCTTTATGTCCTCGCAGGTGGACGGCGTGCACCCAATCCGGCGGAAATTCTTGCCGGACCATTTTTCGGCCAGCTGATCGCCGAAGCTGCAAGGCTTTTCGATCGCGTGGTGATCGATAGTGCTCCGATTCTTGCAGTCAGTGACACTCTCCTGATGACTTCATATGCCCAAACGGTGTGCATTGTTGTTCGGGCGGCGAAAACACCGCGTCCAGCAGTACGGCGGGCGATTACGTTGCTGGCAAAGTCAGGGATCCGGCCAGCCGGTTTGATCCTGAATCGGCTGCGGCGAAGTCGCGGAGTCGGTTATTATTACTACTACGCTTCGCACGGGTATGGAGATGGCGAAGGCGCATATTCGCGCAGCTACCGCAGCTACGGTAACCGGTCGAAAGCCGATCACCACCAAGGCAACGGAGCCTAGTGGATCATTCGGGAATTGCTAATTTAGCGCGCGGTCGCGGACGACTACTCGATTTTCACCACACGCTGTGCTTTCAGCTAGTGAAGAGCTAGCCGTGACTGCTGGCCCGCCTTTCGTGCCAGAGCATGCTTCCCCAGCAAAGGCCCAGATAGGTTGCCACATACAGCTGGATCGATTCGATCTGAAACGGGAAATCGACTACTGCATGCAGCGCCACTCCTGAAAGTGCTATCATAACCAAAGGTTGCAGCACGCGTCTCCGCGGCGTCCAGTCTCGCCTGGCATGCTTCGAATAACTACGAACCCCCACTGTTATTCCCCCAAAGAATAGCAACGCGAACAGGCTGCTTCCCAGCCACCCCCATTCCAGCAAAGTCTGCAAGTAATCCTCGTGTAAAAATCTCCAGGTGCCCGGAGCTTGGTTAGCCGATCCGACGTTATAGCTTGGAAATACTGCGCGAAACGTTCCTGGGCCGAACCCGAACAGCCCCGCGTCCGGAAGCGCGCCCATTGCCACGCGAGAAGCTTGCCAGCGGGCGTCGCCAGGAAATTCTTCCGTGGCTAACTGCCAGCGGGTCAGCGGTTGTTCTAAATGACTCGCCCGGGCTAGCGCGATCAGCGCCAAAACGATGGCAAGAGCGCCGGCGAAGGCGATACTTTTCTGTCCGCCGGAAAAGTTTCGAAGAACCGTCGGTGCAAATAGCAGACAGATTGCGATCACCAACAGCAGCGCCACTAAGTGAGCCATACGCGACGTATTCGCCAGCACCGCAGCAATCGTGACGATAAAAACTATGACCCAAACCGCGCGCATCCCAGGGTGACGTCGATTGCTAAAAGCCCGGATAACAAGGCCGGCACTCAATGGCCACAACAGGTTCAAAAGCGCACCGGCATTACCGTGGTAATAGTAGCTTGCAAAGAAAGTGTGGACCCAAAGCTGCGGTGGAGGCGGCGGTTGCCAGAAGATCATCTGTGCACCGGTGGCTTTTTGGAGCAAGCCTAGAATCGCTATCGAACCGCCGACCAGACCGATCACATACCATAAGCGAAGCAACCATCGGTTACTCTGCGAAAGGTTCGCCACGAACAAGATGGTTCCCAGCAGCAACACACCCCGCATGATCCATGCGGCGCTGATCGCGTAGTCAACAGAGCCAGCCAAAGGCGGTGCGAAGTTGCGTAGGGGCACGAAAACAAAAAAATCCGAGTCATAGATTGACTTGGCGTTGAAGACCATCCAGCCGCCAACAGAGACCAACGCCACCGCTAAAAAAAATAGAAGGCGCGGAAATCGCGGTGTTCGCCCACTAACAAGCAACCCAACCGCCCAAAGGACGAGCGCAGCCAGCAAGATCCAGTTGGCTATTTGGATGCTCGCCGATGTTGTCGCGCCGTACGCCCACGGCGCGTAGATAAGGGCGGCAAAAAAAATCCAGCGAGATGCGGTGCGAAAAAAATGGGCGATCACACGTCAATTACGACCAACTAATCACCAACAAAGGCTAACTGACAACCCGCTGAACTCCGTTCAGCGCCCTTTGCCAAACAGCATGGTGTACAACGTTTTCAACACGATCATCGCATCCAGCTTCAGTGAGTAATGCCGTATATAGTAGAGGTCGTACTTTAGCTTCTCCACCGCGTCCTCATTACTCTCGCCGTAGGGATAATTGACTTGGGCCCAGCCCGTGATGCCTGGCTTGACCAGGTGCCGAAAATGATAAAATGGGATCGTTTGCTCATAGCGTTCGGCGCACTTGCTCCATTCTGGGCGTGGACCGATCAGGCTGATATCCCCTTTGAGCGCATTCCAAAGTTGAGGCAACTCATCGAAGCGGAGTTTTCGCAGCCAGCGCCCCACAGACGTCACACGTCGATCGTCTTTCCGCGTGTAAATGTCTTCATATCCCTCATCGACGCGCTGGCGCATAGTTCGGAATTTGAAGAGAATGAACCGTCTACCGTCGCGACCGACTCGTTCCTGCCGGAAAAAAACCGGACGCCCGTCCTCCATCCGGATGAGCAAAGGGACAAGAATGAAGAGTGGTAAACAAATGATGATCGCTGTCGCCGCGGCCACGACATCGAAGAGGCGCTTGAGATAATGATACGGAGAGGTGCGAGCTAGTTGAAAGCCGGTCTGCAGCGGCCAAAACGGATCGACAATACCTACGGGAACATAGCGCCAGTGGGTTTCATAAAATGATTCCAGCGTGTAAACGCGCGTTTCCTGAAACTGCGCATACACAAGCCGCTCCAACAGTGCCGTGTCGAGCGAACTTGCTTTTTCAGCGAGAATGATGCCGCTGTAAGACCGGCCGAGATTGCTTAACCGGCTCTTCAGATCTCCTTGCACAATCGGCGATCCATCACCGGCGATTGGCCGACCCACCCGTTCCTCGTTCACACTTACAAACTCAAGCTGCTCTCCGTTTGGCGAGTTTCTGTAGGCTTCGTAAAATCGCGCGGCAGACGCACCCCCGCCGATGACAAGGAAGGACCGATTGGCGCTGCTAGTCACCACATATTGCCGAATCCACCGACGGTAGGCCAGCGATACTGGCAGGAAAATTGCGAAGCTCAAAAGCAGCACACCGCGGCTCGGCTTCATAGTCTGATCGAATGTTGCCGCAGAATAAACGAGCATTGCGCTAACCACAGCCGCTGCGATGACCGCTAGAATGTGTTCGGCCGAATAACTAAGGGTTAGCTTCTCCACGGTGCGATCGTATCCGCCGATAAAGTAAAGCGCCGTTACAATCACGCCGAGTTGAATCAGATTGACGATAAAGAACTGAAATGGCGTGGCATAAAACGCATCGAACCGAAACCAGCCTGCGATTCGGTAGATTGCGAGCCAGCTCACTACATCCAAAAAGAGATACAGCAGTGCGGCCGACCATTCGTAGCCGAGAAAATGCGACCAGAGACCAGTTCGCTCAGGAACGGCGGCCGCGCCGCCGCGCTCGACTCCCGATGTGGAATACTGCTCTTGGAACCCAAGGATTTCCCGGGGCATCGTCTGAGACTCTTCCCTGTTCGCCATGCAGGGGGCAATTATATGCTTAATCGCAGCGAAGTGAATACTTACTTCTGCCCATCCTCAGGGTGGCCGACCAGTCGCGTCCTGTTCGGGCTCGTTAAGCGGCACGCCCAAGCGCATCGGATCTCACCAGTCCTTAGCGACTACATAGCGCTCGGACTGGTTCAATCCGACTTCGTCGCTTACTCTTTTGGATGGACGCTGAATGCACCCCCACTTGTTGCCCTGCATAACGTGATCATCGATCGCGGCTACAGCTTGACGCTCCAAGCGCGATCCATAATCTGAGACGCACGGCTCGTTTACTCGCCGTAGGGCAGCGAAGGCGGGTTTCGCGGCGCAAATCTAGCGTGAATATTTTAGCAGCTTTTTATCGCTCGTCGGTTGGGAAAAAAATGATCGTCGCGGTCACGGGAATCATTTTGATCCTTTTTGTGATCGGACATTTGCTTGGGAATTTGCAAATTTTTATCGGGCCGGATTGGATCAATGGTTACTCGCAACACCTGCGCGATCTCGGCCCGCTTCTTTGGCTGATTCGTGTCTTTCTCCTCGCCACGATCGTTCTTCATATTTATTTCACGATCTTGCTTGCAATTGAGAATCGGCGTGCCCGGCCGGAGGTCTACAAAGACAGGCAATACGTCAAAGCGACGTTTGCGTCGCGGCACATGGTGATGAGTGGCCTGATCGTGCTGGTGTTTATCATTTATCACATTGCCCATTTTACCGTACGAGTAACGGATCGCCGCTTTGGCTTGCTGAAAGTTGATCCTCTGGGCCATTACGACGTCTATTCGATGATGGTGTACGGTTTCCAAAATTATTTTGTATCGGGCTTTTACGTGCTCGGCCTCTTTTTGCTGGCGCTTCATCTAAGCCACGGATCATCGAGTTTTTTTCAATCGCTCGGATTGAATGACAAAAAACTCACGCCGCGACTCGCGTTCGGCGGCCGAATCTTCGCGTGGCTTCTCTTCGCGGGCTACACCTCCATTCCCCTCGCCATCCTGTTTGGACTGATCAAGCCGGCGCAACAATTATGATCGGCACATTGGATCCAAAAATTCCGCCGGGACCACTCGTTCAAAAATGGCGCAGCCACCGGGATCATTCGCGTTTAGTGAGCCCAAATAACCGGCGAAAGTTTGAGATCATCGTAGTTGGCAGCGGTCTGGCCGGTGGCTCGGCGGCGGCCACTCTGGGTGAGCTAGGCTATCGCGTGAAATGCTTTTGTTTCCAGGATTCGGCTCGGCGCGCGCACTCAATTGCCGCCCAAGGCGGAATCAACGCGGCAAAAAATTATCAGAACGATGGCGACAGCGTCTACCGGCTATTCCATGACACGATAAAAGGCGGCGATTTTCGGTCGCGCGAAGCAAACGTTTATCGCCTCGCTGAAATCGCCAACAACATCATCGACCAGTGCGTCGCGCAGGGCGTACCGTTCGCCCGCGAGTACGGGGGGCTGCTGGCAAATCGTTCGTTTGGCGGTGCGCAGGTATCGCGCACATTTTATGCGCGCGGCCAGACTGGCCAACAACTTTTGCTCGGCTGCTATCAGGCACTTTGCCGCCAAATCGCCGCTGGCACAGTGCGGATGTTTCCACAAACGGAAATGCTCGATCTGGTGATTGTGGGTGGACATGCCAAAGGCATCATTACGCGCAGCCTCCGCTCAGGCAAAATCGAGAGACATGCGGCCGATGCGGTGGTGCTCGCCACCGGCGGATATGGAAACGTTTTTTATCTCTCAACGAATGCACGCGGCTGCAATGTCACAGCCACCTATCGGGCCTACAAGAGAGGCGCGCTCTTTGCGAATCCATCTTTCACGCAAATTCATCCAACGTGCATTCCGGTCAGCGGCGAACATCAATCCAAGTTGACGCTGATGTCCGAGTCGTTGCGGAACGACGGACGCGTTTGGGTTCCGAAACGGAAGGAAGACCGCGACAAGCCGCCTCCTGAAATTCCCGAACAAGATCGTGATTATTATCTCGAACGAAAATATCCCAGCTACGGCAACCTTGCGCCGCGGGATATCGCATCCCGCGCTGCAAAGGAAGTTTGCGATGAGGGCCGCGGCGTTGGTCCCGGCGGGCGCGGCGTCTACCTCGATTTTGCCGATGCGATTAAACGCTTGGGCGAAGCCACGATTCGTGAACGCTACGGAAATTTGTTTGAAGTTTATGAAAAGATCACCGGTGAAAATGCGTACAAAGTGCCGATGCGGATTTACCCCGCAGTTCATTACACGATGGGCGGGCTTTGGGTCGATTACGATCTGATGAGCAACGTGCCCGGCTTGTTTGTGATCGGTGAGGCGAATTTTTCCGATCACGGCGCGAATCGACTCGGAGCCAGTGCGCTTATGCAAGGCTTGGCTGACGGTTACTTTGTTTTGCCGAATACGCTGCCGAACTATCTTGCCAGCCAAATGGGAAAACGGCCGCCGCCGGATTCGCCGGAGTTTCAACAAGCGGAGGAAGATGTTCGCGTCAGAATCGAGAAACTCCTGAAGGTCAATGGCACACGTTCGCTCGATTCGTTTCACCGAGAGCTCGGCCTTCTTCTTTGGGACAAATGCGGAATGTCGCGGCACGAGAAAGGATTACGCGAAGCCCTACAAAAAATTCCACAGCTGCGAGAACAATTCTGGCGCGACGTGCGCGTCCTCGGTAGCGACGAAGACTTTAACCAGTCCCTCGAACGCGCCGGTCGCGTTGCCGATTTTCTGGAATTCGCTGAGCTGATGTGTATGGACGCGCTTGAGCGGGATGAATCTGCCGGCGCGCATTTTCGCGAAGAACATCAAACACCCGATGGCGAAGCGCTCCGCGACGACGAAAACCACGCAGCAGTCTTCGCATGGGAATTCCAAGGCGATGGCCAACCGCCCAAACTGCATCGCGAATCGCTACGTTTCGAGACGGTGCATTTAGCGCAAAGGAGCTACAAATAGAGTTGAGAGTGGTTTGTTGAGAGTTGAGAGACGAACATGTTTAACTTCGAAAAGCTTGATGTTTGGCGAAAAGCGATCGATTTCGCTGATCTCATTTATGCCGAAACGCGAGCATTTCCGGCGGAAGAGCTGTTTGGCCTGACAAATCAGCTACGCAAAGCGTCGGTTTCTGTCTCATCCAACATTGCTGAAGGTTCTTCACGTTCGTCAAAGAGCGACTTTGCACGATTTACTGAAATCGCGGGTGGCTCAGTCTTTGAAGCGGTCTCACAAGCTTTCATTGCACGGCGTCAAAGCTTTTTGAGTGAAGACCAGTTTCGGAAAATCTATACCGCCGCAGAGGAGTTAAGCCGAATGCTAAGCGGCCTCCGAAAATCCTTACTCTCAACTCTCAACTCTCAACCATGAACTTTCGGCTGAAAATCTGGCGTCAGCGGGATCCGAAAACCCCCGGCAAACTCGTCGATTACGAGGGGCGCGATATTTCGCCGCACACGTCATTTCTCGAAATGCTCGACATTCTGAATGAACAGTTGGTCGGGCGCGGCGAGGAGCCGGTCGCCTTCGATTCCGATTGCCGCGAAGGCATTTGTGGAACGTGCGCGCTTACGGTCAATGGCGAAGCCCATGGTCCCGATCACCCCGGCGCGGTGTGCGAGCTTTACATGCGAAAATTTCGCGACGGCACCACAATCACAGTCGAGCCATTCCGTGTCGGCGCTTTCCCGATCGTCAAAGATCTGGTGATTGATCGAAGCGCGCTGGATAGAATTGTGCAAGCCGGCGGGTTTATCAGTGCCCGCGCCGGGTCCGCCCCGGAAGCGAATTCGATCCTCGTTCCCAAACACGACGCTGATCTGGCCATGGAAGCGGCGGCCTGCATAGGCTGCGGCGCCTGTGCAGCAGCTTGTCCAAATGGATCAGCAATGCTCTTTACTTCCGCAAAAGTCTCGCACCTGGCGCTGGTTCCACAGGGACGTCCGGAACGAGAGCGCCGCGTTCTGAAAATGGTGCAGGTGATGGACGCCGAGGGTTTCGGCAATTGTACCAATACTTACGAGTGCGAAGCTGTGTGCCCTGCAGAGATCAGTGCCAGTTTCATTGCGAAACTAAATCGCGAATACGCTCGAGCAGCGCTGCAGCGCAGCGCCGGCGAATAATTGCACGCGTGTTCGCGCACTCTGAGGAGCGCTGGCTGCTAGCCTGCAGTTGCCGGCAGCCTGCCGGCAACATTTTTTCGCGGTAGCGAAACGCCACGACGGACAAGCATCTCGGCAAGCTGCCGAGATGAACAGGCTGGCAGCCTGTGCTCCCCAGAAATTGGCGCTAACGCGTCTCGCAGACGCAGGTCCACAACTCCGGATCGAGTTCGGCTTTTGCCCGCTTCGCGATCACATTGGCGTCTGCGTTTCTGCGCAATGCCGCGAAGATTGTCGACCCTGATCCGGACATGAGTGCTACCCCGACTTCACGTTGCTCGAGCAACCACATCTTGAGTTGCGCGAGAAAAATAAATTTCTCGAAGACAGGGCGCTCCAGATCGTTGAGGAGAGCCTGGCCAGCGAATTCTTGAGCTGCATAAGAGACGCCTGGAATTTCGAGCGAGCCCCGCCAGTGCATGTATGCCCATGCTGTAGATACGCCAAACTGAGGCTTCAACAGGAGCACCGGGAGCTTGTCTTTCAACTTTAGAGGCGTGATTAGTTCGCCTCGTCCCTTACACAGTGCGGCAGACTCAAAGACAAAGAATGGAACATCCGATCCGATCGTTTCTGCAATTTTCGCCAGCGCCTCGCGCGGCAACTTTGTTTCGAACAGTTTGTTGAGCACCAGCAGAGTGGAAGCCGCGTCACTGCTTCCCCCACCCAGGCCCGCTCCGTGCGGAATCCTCTTTCTGAGCCCGATCGAGACCGCCGGCTTCAACTTTGTCGCAGCAAAGAAACTTTTCGCTGCGCGAACAATCAGATTGTCGTCACCTGCCGGAACCGACGGGTCGTCACAGGTAAACTCAATTCCCTCGTCGTAGTTCGTCTTTTTGATTTCAACCTGGTCACAAAGCGAAATCGGAACGATGAGCGTTTCGATTTCATGAAAGCCGTCGTTATGTCGGCCGAGAATCCTCAGGGAAAGGTTAATCTTCGCGGGAGCGAAAACTTGCATCATTTGCAATTTGTTCTCTCATTCCGAGCGAAGTCGAGGAATCTCTCACTATTCGTTGGAATATCGAGAGATGTCTCGACTCGGCTCGACATGACAAGTTGTATTGAATGACAAAAATCGCTGATAAAATTATCGTCGCGCTAGACGTCGCGACAAAAGAAAAAGCGCTCGAACTCGTTCAGGAACTGCGCGACCAGATCTCGTTTTTCAAAATCGGACTGCAGCTTTACACGGCTGAAGGTCCACAAATTGTGCAGGCGGTTTTGGCTGCAGGCGTAAAAGTGTGGCTTGATCTCAAGCTCTACGACATCCCCAATACGGTCGCGAGAGCAGTTGAATCCGCGAGTCATCTTGGCGTGCACATGCTCACCATTCACTTGAGCGGTGGGAGCGAAATGATCCACGCTGCCGCTCAGGCTCGTTCGAATAATATCTGGCTTTTGGGTGTTACTGTTTTAACAAGCGCGACGGAAAAGACGCTCCGGGAAGTCGGGATCGGCGACAGTGTCAACGATCAGGTGCTGCGCCTCGCAAAGTTAGGCGTGGAAGCCAACATTGATGGAATGGTGGCCAGTCCGCACGAAATCAAAATGCTGCGGACAGAATTCGGCGACAAAATCAAGATCGCCGTCCAGGGAATCCGCCCCGCCTGGGCGGAACCGGGCGATCAAAAACGATTCATGACGCCGCGCGAAGCAATTGAAGCTGGCGCTGACTATATCGGAATTGGCCGCCCGATCACTGGTCACCGAAACCCGCGAGAAGCCGTCGCAAAAGTTTTGGATGAGCTTCACACCTGATTGTCATGTCGGATGAAGTCTCCCGCCGCAGCGGGATCGATATGTCCGAGTCCAGAGATTCCCCCACGTCGGTCGGAATCACAAAGCAGTAAGCTTAACGTGAGAAGGAAGCTTTTCGCAGCGCTCGACATTTACCGCGACGACAGCGCGGACTCGGCCGCATTGAACATGGCTATCGACGAAGCGCTGCTGGAGGGTGCCACAGTTCCATCGATTCGATTCTACCGATGGCACTCCCCTGCTCTGTCGTTTGGCTATTTTGGCAGATTGTCCGATGTCGCCGGGCACGTTTCAGCGCGCGATCTAGTCCGGCGCTGGACCGGCGGCGGTATCGTTTTCCACGGAGATGACCTGACGTATTCAATTGTGATTCCCGCCAGTGATGCGGCCTTTGGCGAATCGTCTGTGTCGATTTACGAAAAGGTTCATCGCGCTCTAGCGGAGGCTTTGAACAGAATCGGTGAACACGCCCTTGTAGCCGGGGGCGTTGATTCCGGCGGTATTACGGGTGCTATGCGAACTGCTGTCAACGCTAACGGCTCCGATTGCTTCGCGAACCCGGTGCGCGCGGACGTGATGATCAATGGTCGCAAGATCGCTGGTGCGGCGCAACGCCGGACGCACCTAGGATTATTGCACCAGGGCAGCATTCAGGGGGTAGAGCTGGAGAAAGGGTTGGCGAAACGATTCGCACAAGAGTTGTCGCCGAATTGCAGCGAACGCGAAATTGACAGAAAAGTTTTGAATCGGGCGCGAGAACTCGCTCAGTGTAAATACGGATCCGACGCCTGGCTGCGCAAGCGCTGAAAATTGTAGACGCTTCGGCGTTTCACAGAGCGGAGCCGGCGCGAGCCGAGCGACATAGACCCAGGCCGAAGGCCGAGCGAGCGGGAGCGAACGAGTCAAAACGCCTTAAAACATTTGTGCGGAGTCGGTGTGATGTTGCTTTGACAAGTTAGAACCCGCCCCGCTATTCTCGCCTGGTGGAATTCTCCGGGCGTTCACAGCCGAAGCGGACTGGTGTGACGGCGATCGCTTCGCCTGCCAGCACGCTCGCCGAAGTCGCACGGCTGGTTCAGCCACATCTTGAACAGGTGGAGATGCGCATTGCAGAACAGGCGGCAGCTTTCGACCCGGCGCTGGAAGGCTATGTTATGTATGCGGTCGGCAGCCGCGGCAAACGCCTTCGGCCACTCCTGGCTCTGCTTGCCGGCGGCGCGACCGGCAGAATCAATTCGAACCACGTCGATCTTGCCGTGATCGTGGAGCTCATCCACATCGCCACGCTCGTGCACGACGACGTGATGGATGAAGCCGAGCGGCGGCGTTCTCAACCTACCGCGAATGCGCGCTGGGGAAATTCACTGAGCGTTTTGCTGGGCGACTGTCTCTTCGCGCACGCCCTTACGTTATCGACAAATTTCGAGAACGCCGATATCGGCCGCACCATTGCGCGCACGGCCACCACTGTGTGCTCCGGTGAAATGATCCAGACGCAACGCCGGTTCGACCTGAACCTGACCGTCCAGGATTACTTGCGGATCGTGCAAATGAAAACCGGTTCGCTTTTTTCAGCCGCAGCCGAATTGGCCGCGCTAATCAGCGAAGCCGCCGAGCCGAACGTCATCGAGACATTCAAGAATTTCGGAGTTCAAGTCGGCACGGCGTATCAGATTTACGATGACTGTGTCGATCTTGCCGGCAACGAGAGCGCGACTGGCAAAACGCTCGGGACCGACTTGCGAAAAGGGAAATTTACGCTGCCGGTTTTGATTTTCCTGCGTTCTGCGTCGGAGTTTGAGCGGGAACACTGTTGCCAGCTCGTGCTCGACGAACGAATCGACGAAATGATCGAGCTTTTGAAAAATGGCGCAACAAACGGAGCGCTGAACGAATCAATCACCGCAGGCAGCGATTTGATTCGGGAAGCGCAGAGCACACTCGACGGAATTGCGTCGAATCCCTACGCCGATGCGTTGTTCTCTCTCGGGGACGCGCTGTGCGAAATGTTCGATCAACTTCGCGTGTGATGAAGTGTGGGAGGGACGTTAACGTCCCAATCGTCGGCAATTTTTCATCACGGCACTGAGACGGTTCCCGCGTTATGCCGCACCTCAAGATTCAGGAGATGTCGGATGACGAGCGGCCGCGCGAAAAACTGGCAGCGCACGGGGCGCGCGCACTCACCGATGCGGAACTGGTTGCAATCTTGCTGCGCACCGGCGTCTCGGGTGCAAACGCGGTGGAGGTGGCACGCCAACTACTGGAAAAATATGGCTCCCTCACCGGGTTGAGTCGCTGTTCCCTTGACGAACTGTCAAAGATCAAAGGGGTTAAATTCACCAAAGCAGTTCAACTGGTCGCTGCTTTTGGACTAGGCGACCGCTTGGCACGAGAAAAATGGGTGAAACAAAAAATCGACTCACCCGAGCTGGCAAACGAGCTTCTTGGTCCAGAGATGCGCCGACTGCGAAAAGAATCACTGCGCGTGATTCTGCTCGATACGCGATATCACTTGATTCGCATCGAAGAAGTTTCGCTTGGCAGCGTGAATGAAAGCATAGCGCATCCGCGCGACGTTTTCCGGCCAGCAGTCATCTCTTCAGCCTATGCTGTCATCGTCGTGCATAATCATCCGTCCGGCGACGCCTCGCCAAGCCAGACAGACCACAGTCTGACCAGACGCTTGGCTGAAGCCGCGGAACTTTTGCAGATCAAATTGCTGGATCACATCATCATCGGCGCGCCTTCGGAAGGGAATACCGGCTATTTCAGTTTCAAAGAGGCAGGTGTGTTATGAGCGCACATCACGTCAGGGTAGCGCACGCGTCCCGCGTGCTGGCGAGCGCGTCTCGCGATCGCGAACTTTCGCTTCGGCAGGCTAAGACTGCAGTCCAACACTTTGATAAAAGATTCTTTCGGCGCGACGCCGAAACCAACACGCGAGACGCGTGCGCTACGCGGATTACGCCGCACACATGACTTCAACGAAGGTTCATCCAACCGCTCTTGTCGATCCGAATGCGCAGATCGGCGCGGGTGTGGAGATCGGCCCGTTCTCGATCATCGGTCCGCAGGCAGTGATCGGGGAGAGAACGATCGTGCAATCGCACATAGTCATTGAAGGCGAGGTCGCGATTGGCAGCGGCAATTTCATCGGGCATGGCGCGATCATCGGGGCGCCGCCGCAGGATGTTTCATTCTCGCCGGAACGAAAAACCAGGGTAGAGATCGGCAACGACAACGTAATGCGCGAATACTGTACCATTCATCGCGGCAGCGCCGAGGGAAGCGCTACGAAAATCGGCGACAATAATTTCCTGATGGCGGGAGCACACATCGGGCACAATTGCCTTGTTGGAAACAACGTTATCATCGCGAACAATTGTCTGTTGGCTGGTCACGTGCGCGTCGATGACGGCGCGTTCCTCGGTGGCGGATCAACGTTTCACCAGTCCATGCACATCGGACGACTGGTGATGGTTCAAGGCAGCTCTGCGTTCGGGAAAGACCTGCCGCCGTTCGTTATCGCAGCGGAACGCAACTTCGTCTTCGGAGTAAATGTCGTCGGGCTACGTCGCATCGGATTCAACGCAAAAGACCGAGACGAAATCAAAGCAGCCTTTAAACTTATTTACATGAGCGGCCTGAACATCTCGCAGGCACTCGAAAAAGCAGCGAAAACGAAATTCGGCGCGCCAGCGCGCGAATTCCTGGACTTCGTCGCCAACGCAAGAAAGCGCGGCATTTGTCCGCTCAAGCGTGGTATCGGCGACGAAATCTCATTCTAACGTTGCTAGGCAAAGCGCATCAATAGCACAAGTGAGACGACGGCCATCACGATCCCGATTACCTCAAAGTAGTTCAGTGACTCCCGGAACAGTAGCGCGCCAATCGCGGTAAGGAGCAGTACCAGGGAGACAGAATAGAGGACGCTGATGGTGGCCAGCTTCAGGTACTTCATTACGAAGACCCATCCGAACGCGGTCGAGGCGTAGAGGGCGAACCCTAGGTAAACCAACCCGTTCGCAACGGTTGCTCGCGTGCGCTGGCTACCTTGAGAAAGTAATCACCCAGCACGCCAATCATACTAAAAGCAATCGTGACGAGCACCGCGAGCGTCCTAGTTCCCATGGCAGTCTTTCTATTTCCGTTTCGCCGTACGGCCGATCAACGATGTCCGTGGCGCGGAAAGAGAAAAAGCGAAACCACACCAGCACATAGGTCTGGCTAGGTTGACGAACGTTCGTAATCAAAGGCGAACATTTTTTTGGTTGGGGACAGCGCGCTGTGCTGTCCAGACGCCGCAGCGCGGCGTCCCTACCCCAGCGCAAGCAACGCGAGCATCCGGCCGGTTTTTCCTTTTTCGGCGCGATAGGAGTAGTAACGATTCAGATCACACGCAGTGCAGACGCCTGAGTCATGAATTTGCCTTACGCCGACTGCCTGGCATTGCCGGACAATTTCGGCCGCGAAATCGATTTCGTAGTGTGGTGGGCGAATGCAGGGGCTGAGTAGCGCGATCATGTTCGCGGGATTGGAGCCGAAGCGATCAATCATCTGTGTAATTGCATTGGTGACGACTCCGAGCTCGGTGCCTTTGCGCCCCGAGTGCACAAGACTAATCGCCGGCGATTTTGGATCGACAATGTAAACTGCGCAACAGTCAGCGACGTAAACACCGAGCGCGACACCGCGTTGATTCGTGATGATGCCGTCGCAGCCGGGGAATTCGCGGCTTGGTAGGGACGCCGCTCCGGCATGCCAGTCCAGCTCGGACCATTCGCGGTCAGCGCGGAGCGCCGACCCTACCTCACGGACAACTGCGATTTTGTTTCCGTGAACTTGTTGCGGGGTGACCATGGGCCAATCGCCCATGCCACCTGTGTTGCGAATCTCGCGATGCGCGGCATCGAGCCGATTCAGGACCTCAGCTTTGGCATCCGAAACATTGATGCCGGGAATTCTTTGCGTGAAAACGTGACGACAGATTCCAATCGCGCTCAGCGCAGGAAATTGTTCGAACGGAAGATCCATCATCTAAGCTCCAAAACCCAACCTCTAACATCCAGAGAAGCTCCAACACTCAGTTGTCATCCTGAGCGGAGCGAAGGATCTCTGTTGTTTTTCCGTGCTCCCGAAAGCGTTGATCTGAGATGTTTCGCTCCGCTCAACATGACACTACGGAAGGCATCCGCCTTATTGAAAACTTAAGCCTTCTCCAAAGCTTGGAATTTCGGCCTTGAGCTTATTTGGAATCAGAAGTTCGCGATCTTCGGATCGAACTCCGCACCACGGTCTCGTCAGCCTGCTTTGACTTTCCTTCGGCGTCGACGCCACTGCCGGTGTAATAAGTCTTGGTTTTGGTGGCGCGCGGTGCGAGGTCAGCGAACATTTCGTTGTACGTGCTCTGCGCGCCCGTGGCCCGATCGAACTCCGCGAGGGAGGAATTGTATCCGAAAAGCGCTTGCAAACGCGTCGTTTGCGCCGTGAGCAACTGGACCTGAGCGTTGAGGACATCCAACTGCACCCCTGCGCCAGCGTCGAGCCGGGCTTTGGCCAGGCGTAGCGCTTCGTCCGCTAGCTCCACGTTTTTCTCCTGGCTCTTAATCAACTCCTGGTTCTGCTGTAAATTTGAATAGGCCTGTTGTATCTCCAGTTCCACCTGCCGAACGTCGTCGTCATAAGTGATCTTGGTTTCCGAAAGGAGGGCACGCTGTTGGATGACCTGGCCAGCAATCGCGCCGCTGTCCCAGATCGGCATGCTGCCCTGCACCGTTGCGATCCAACCTTTGGAAATGTCATGCCAGCTGGAATTAGTCGGCGAGCTGACCCATTCGCCGCCCCCGCTCGTGGTGATAGTTGGGAGGTACTGGCCCGCTGCCGCCCGCACTTGCTGGAGTTGATTCAAGACGTTTGCCCGCGCCTGCTTAAGAAAAGGGCGCCGCTCCTTTCCAAGCTCGATCGCGTTGACCAGCGATATGGTTCGCGGGAAGTAGGGCATTTCACCTATCACTTCGAGCGGCGGATTTTCGCCGCGCCTTGGCTGAAAATCGAGACCGAGCGTCTTGGCCAGTGTGATCTTCGAGATACGATAATTATTTTGCGCGGTGATCAATAGCGGAAGCTGATTGTAGAGCGCCACTTCGGCTTGGAGGACGTTAAACCGCGGAACCGTTCCGGCTTCGAACCGATTTTGCTGATCTTTCAACTGACTCTCCAGCAAGTGTACGGATTGCTCCTGAACCTTGATTAGCTCTCGATTGACCACGACCTGGTAGAACTGCGTTTTCACGGTCGCGATGAGTTGGTCCAGAATATTGCGGAACGCGAAGTAGGCGCTGTCCCGCTGAAAGAAAGTCCCCCTGATCTGGTTGTAAGTGGTGCCATTAAAAATCAGCTGCGTTCCGATAACGGAGATGCTGTACGATATGTCGCTGAGTTGGGTGTTCTTGACACCTGGTGTCGCAGTAGGGGCGGCGGCGGCGAATGTCCGAGCGTCCCCGACCTGCGACTGCGGCGATTCAACGAGGGAACCGGATGCGCCCGTCCCCGTGGGTGTCGGCCCGATCGTGCTCCCAGTCGTCGTGCTTACGGTTCGAGCGTTAACGAGGTTCGGATCAGTCCATTCATACGTCGCATTTACATTGATCTGCGGCAGCGCCTGCGCACGGACCTGAATGATCACGCCTTTGGTCCGTTTGATCTCCTGTTCCGCGTTGAGGAGAGTCGGATTGCGCTGGAGCGCAGTCAGGATCGCTTGATCAAGCGTAAACGTGGGAACTTTGCCTGAAGAAGATGTACCACCGCCTCCCGATGTCGATCCTTCGCCGGTGCCGGCGCGCGCCACCGAGCTTGCAGCAATCATCGAAGCCGCGAACCCCCAAATTACAAAACATTTTCGCATAGAGAAGATTTATCCCGAGAGATTAGACGCGTAATTGTAGGCGCGCAGATTCAAACTGTTCGCTTTTTACCGTGGTGTGATAACACCGCCGGTTAATAAATGAAAATCATTTCGACTGGCAGTAATCGTAAATCTTGCTGTAAATCTGCAACCAGGCCTTCTGTTCATCGGGCGTGAGGTGGTTGAGTATTTTCATCAAGTTGCCGACCATTTCCTCGCGAATCCGGCGGACCAGAGCCGATCCTTTCGGCGTGATGCAGACCATCACCTTGCGGCGATCATCTCGCGCAACGGACCGCATGACGTAGCCAAGGTTCTCCAGTCGGGCGACCAGGCCGCTTGCCGCCGCGGTAGTGTGCCCCATTTTCTGCGCAATCGCAGACATCGTGAGCACTTCCTTTCGATCGAGGTACGTTAGAAGAAAAAATTGCGGGAACGAAACGTTGCCCGGTGCGAGTTCCTTGCACAAACGCAGCACAAAGCAGCGCTGCATTTCCAACACAATGTGGGAGAGCCGTTCGGCATCCGCACGAATTGGATCGGTGGAACTTCGCGCAGGTGCGGTAACAGTTCCCGTATTCAAGGCGATTAAACTAGAAATGCGTGCATAACCTGTCAAACTCGGTCAGTCGGCTTTGAACTGTGCAACATAGCGCCGGTTTCGAAAGCGCCAACACGCCTGTGCAGGTACCTGCGACGGTTCCCTCACCGATCCCAGATTTGGACATCAACAATTTCATCCGCTTTCAACGATTGGCCGACGGCGAGCCGCAACAACGCATTCGATTTGCTCAAGCCAAAAAGGGCGTGCGATTCCTGGCGACCAACCGGAGTAAATCTTCCGTGTTCAAGTTTTCCCCGAACGTAATTCGCTCGATCGCCATCATTCGTTAGATCGACGGCAACCTTCGCTGATACCTGCGGTAAAGTGAAATCCGTTGCGCCTGTCATTTTCAAAATCGCGGGCCGCACGAATTGCAGAAAGGTTAGGAAAGCCGAGACCGGATTCCCTGGAAGCCCGAACACTGCGCATTCACTGACCTTACCGAAGAGAAATGGCTTGCCAGGTTTGATCGCCACGCGCCAGATGTCGATCTGCGCTCCGAGTTCATGCAATGCATCCTTTACCAGGTCGTGCTCCCCGACAGAAACACCGCCGCTGATAATGAGAATATGACTTTTGATTCCGCGCTTGATCGTTTCGATCAAGGTTTGGCGCTCATCGGGACAATGTTGCACTAGGTTGACTACCGCGCCGCAGCGTTCCAGCAGGGCGCCAAGCAACACCGAATTGCTTTCGTAGATTTGTCCCGGCTCAAGCTTCCCGCCGGCCTTTACAAGTTCGTCTCCGGTGGAGACGATCGCCGCCTTCGCTTCGCCTCCGACCATCACGTCAGCAATGCCTTGCGACGCCAACAGAGCAATCGTTGCCGCGCGAAGTCGTTCGCCTTTGGTCAGTATTCTCTGTCCCTCTGAAAGATCGCAGCCGCGTCGCCTGATAAATTCGCCGGCTGTAACCTCTGTATTTATGACAATCTCGTCCCCGTCACGCGTGACGTCTTCCTGCATGACAATCGCGTCTGCGCCTTGCGGCATCGGCGCGCCAGTAAAAATTCGGATCGCTTCGCCCGGAGAAACACGGAGTTGCTTGTCACGACCGGCCGGCTGCTCCGCGGTCACGCGCAGCCGCTTGCCTTTTGCGCATGAGCTTGCGACCACCGCGTAACCATCCATCGCAGAATTGTCGAACGCAGGCAGTGGCAGCCGCGCGAAATAATCTTCGGCTGCAAAACAACCGAGCGCCTGCGAAAGGGACAATCGTCGTGAAGGCAACGACCGAACCGTCTCGAGAATCTTCTTTCGCGCGTCCTCTTCGCTGATCATCGCCAAACCTAATCAGTTGGCAATCGACGATTGGCAACTCTGATGAAATCGCGAGCACGCGACCAAGTCGGTGTCGGCAACCCCAAATTGCACATTGGAAAACCGCAATTCTTCGCGATATTCTCGACTCGCGTCTGTAGCCACGCGCCTGCTTGCCATGCCGAAGCCTTGAAGCGAAGGCAGGTGGCACGACCCATGGCTACAAGTTTTTGGTGAGGTGGCTGAGTGGTCGAAAGCAGCGCTTTGCTAAAGCGCCGTAGCCCAAAAGGCTACCGAGGGTTCGAATCCCTCCCTCACCGCCACCTTGATTCTGAGGAACTTACGCCGAGCGACTCCAAAAGCATAACACTTCTGCATTAAATCACCGGGCGCGTTTGGCGGTGTTCGCCCGCGTCCAGTGCGACCCTATGACCAAACGGTCGCAGGGTCATTGCAGCAACCCTACGGTGAATTCAACGCAGGGTTATTGGTTCGCCGCTGAAAGATTTCCAGCGCGACGACGGCGAACGATTGATTTTTTGGCCGCGTATTCCGTTTCCGGCTTATTTGAGTTCGTGGATAACGGCAGATTCTCCGCCGGAAGTTTCAATTAACTCTCCGTCGCTGCATGAGTCGGGCTGATAAGGATTGGAAAGGTCGGCGTTTGTTCATTTTGCTTTACATATTCGCAAAATGCGGTGGGGAATTTTCTTGACGATTACTGTCGGCATTTGATGACATTGGCGTCGGCAAGCCGGTCAGGGAGATCGTCGATGAGTGTAATTTATCTTTTCCAAAACCCTTGTTAAATGGAACCTGACTATTTTGCGGACACTGTTTTCGTTTTCGTTTCCGTTTTACGGGTCATGAAAACGATTCGGACAGCAGCCATCTCCGCACGAAAACTGCGCATTGTAGTCGCCGACGATAGCACGGTCGCGAGAGAAGGGATCGCTGCAATCATTCGCCAGGACTTACGCTACGCACTGTGCGTGTTGGCAACTGATCAACGAACGATGAATGAGCTGGTGCAACAGCATCAGCCCGATCTTCTGCTGATTGAACCTTTTTTTGGAAATCGCGACGGGATTTTTCTTATCAAGGAGCTTGCGGCGCGTTTCCCTCGGATGCGGATTCTCGCTGTATCGAGACAACCTGAAGAGATTTATGCAGAACGCGCGCTGCGCGCCGGGGCCTCAGGCTATTGGATGAAGATTGGGACGCGCGAAGAGTTGACCCGTGCCATTGATACTGTTCTGGCAGGTGAGCTTTATGTTAGTCCACGGATCGCATTGCGAGCCGTTCACGAGGTAGTCGGCCATCCGACAGCACACCCCAACGCTCTTAACCTGACTGATCGCGAGCTGCATGTCTTTGCGCTGGCTGGCGCCGGGCTTGGAACAAGTCGGATCGCAAAGGAACTCGGGATCAGCCCCAAAACGGTGGAAACCTATCACGAACACATCAAGCTCAAGTTGGGATACCCCGACGCTGACGCGCTGCACAAAGGTGCGCGGGAGTGGTTCGCGCTGAACCACCATAAATAGGTCCGGGAAATCCCCGATAGCTGGGTCGGGGATCAGGCGCTCAAAATATCAGGGGGAAGCCCCCGATTGGTGGGCCAACGCAAGGAGCTAATCTGCTGCCAGATCAAATCGGCAAAGGAGGTTTCCTCCCGAGAGCTCGTTTGACTGGAAAACTAAATAGAGGGGTTGGAAGGCAATCTCTCCGTTTAGAGAATCGAAAACAACAGTACGAAGGAAAAAACAATGAAAATGAAAACAGTATTAGGATTGATGGTAGGAGCGGTCTTGGCGGTATCCGCCGGGGCAGTATGGGCGGAGCCCCAATTGGTTCCGGGCCCCATAGGCAGTACGGCTCAATGGCGGGTGCAATTCTTCCTCGAACCAAACCATGCGACAGGATCTACTCAGTGCATCGTATTTAGGAAGACCGGTGGCGTGGTGGGAGAACCCAACAGCGGCTCGTGGACGTCTCCCAGCTTCGCGGGTTGGAAGGGGCAGTGGTTCCAGGAGGGAGATCACGTGCAGTGGTATGGCTCCACGGCCGCTAGCTTGGGCACCGCAGAATTCGGCGGCTTGATCACCCCATCCATATGCACAGGAGAGTTCGCCCACTTCTTCACTCCATCTGGCGGCACGTCGACGGCCGGCGCTTGGGCGATGAGTAGGGCGCAGTGTGCAAGTGAGCTCTTTACCGGTCCCGGGATAATGGGTATAGGTGATCCGTCTCAAACCCAGTAAGCGGACAGAGGCTGGCTTGTTGCACTTCTCACAACTGCCGCCGCCCATGGGTCGTGGTTGTGAAATTCGGCCAGCGCCGGATGACGGGAGAAAGCCCAAAAGCCCGTCGTCCTGTTTCGTCGCCGGCGCTGGCCCGGAGTTGTGGAGAGCTTTGTAGAACCGAGGGTTCGAATCCCTCCCTCACCGTGCTTGCTTTTGCAAGTGCCTGCGGGAGAGCAGCCCGCGAGAAAACAACTAGTTAGGAGCGTTCAAATGCGACACAAACGCGTTACACAACCGGGGATGCAGAAAGACGAAATGTATCTCCACAAACGCAAAAACGGCTTTTACTATTTTCGGCGTCGCGTGTCCGCCGACCTGATCGGCATTATCGATCCAAAAGAATTTCACTATTCGCTCGGAACAAATGTACGGCGAGAAGCATCGGCCTGCTACGGAGCTGCGTTCATGCAGTCTGAACACAAAATCAATAGCGAACGTGTGCGGCTAGCGCGCCTTGCCATGCGTCCGCATGTCTCGCAAGAAGACCTCTCGGGCCGCTTGGCAGCAAGGGGCATCCAGATCACGCAAACCGGAATTTCCAAGCTAGAGAACCGGCAGCGGTACGTGATGGATTACGAAGCACTCGCAATCGCAAAAGCCCTGAAAGTTTCAGTCAGTTGGCTCTATGGCCAGTCTCAAAATGTCCGCTAGTCGCGACTCCAAAAAGCGGGCTGCGAATAGGTCGCGGTATTCGCGTCAGGCGGCGAGCCTGATTAGTTCCTCACTGGTAAGAATCTCGTGCCCCACCTGCCTGAGTGCCGCTAAGTTCGCATAGCGAAACGTAATGATTTTCCGCTCGCCCGTGCGATAACCGACTTCGGCTTGAAATCCGAGACCGCGCTCAAGCCGATTATATTCCTTTGGTCTGTTCGCATCGACGTGGGCGCCACCATCTTTATTGGCCGCCGCGAGAACCAAATCCCGTCTCGTTACAAATTCATTAGTCTTCCGCAATTTCAAAATCGCCTCGACATTCCACCACGTTGTTAGATCAACCTGCTCACTTCGCGAACCATCGTCACGCAAAGGCCGAAATCCGCACGTGTCGGGTTCGAGGCCGATGAATCCGATGGCGTTAGCATTCGCGCCGAACAATTCAATAGCCGTGGATCGAAGCTTGAGGTTGTTCAGGCCCAAATGACCGATGAGTAGCGAGCGTGAATTTCCCGTCTCATGAAACAACACACGTGCTGCCAACGCGATTCGAACGGCCTCCGCTCTGTGTCCGGCGTCATAAGCGCGGCAAGACGTGATAATGAAATTCAATTGCCGCCTTAACTGGTCGATCAATGCGCCCCGTTCTGTCACCGCAAGACTGTCCTAACCGTGGCGCACATGGTCAAGGAGGCTGTTGCAACCGGTTGCAAAATTATCGGAGTTGGGGCTGTGGTTTCAGGGCCTGGATTCTAACGGGCAAACGATCTTGGATTGCGGACGCACATCGCGAGGGACGGAAAGCGTTTCGTTGTGCGAGCGGACGAAAAGCTGACCGTGTTTTTGGAACTTGAATCACCAATCTGCGCTTGTGGGGAATAGCCTCGACAAGCTGGCGAGATTTTTCCGAAACTCCACGGATATGAAAACAAGCATTTCACCAGTTTTAATCACATTTGCACTCGTCTGCTTTGCGCTCGTCCAAAACGCACAAGCGGTCAGTCCCGCACCGGATGGCGGCTATCCCGGAGGCAACACGGCAGAGGGGCAAAACGCCCTGCTTTTTCTATCCAACGGCGGCTTCAACACAGCCGTTGGGTTCGATGCACTTTGGAACAACAACACCGGCAGCTTCAATACTGCGATTGGCGCTGGAGCGCTCTTCGTTAACACTGGAGACCAGAATACAGCGACCGGCGTCGGGGCGCTTTTAGATAACTCGACCGGCGCTGATAATACGGCTAATGGAACGCTCGCGCTCTTTGGCAACACGACCGGCAGCCGAAACGTGGCTGTTGGAACGAACGCGCTCTCCAACAATTACAGCGGCGACGATAACACGGCAGTTGGATTTCAAGCGCTCGCTGACAGCATTGTTGGCCAAAACACTGCGCTTGGTTCTCAAGCGCTCTTTAGCAACGTCGAAGGCCACGATAACACCGCAGCCGGGTATTTAGCGCTCTCTTTCAACATTGGCGACCCAAGCAGCGGCGCCGGAAACTGGAACTCGGCCTTTGGAAGTTACGCGCTCTCGAACAGTATCGGCGCGTTCAACTGCGCCTTCGGCTTCAACGCTCTTTTGAACAACACCACAGGCAATGCAAACACGGCGATGGGTTCTGCTGCTCTGGTGAGCAATACCACCGGCAGCAACAACACGGCAGTCGGTGTCGATGCATTTGGTAACAACACCACCGGGACTAACAACACAGCCATCGGCGGCTCGGCGCTTGATGAGAACACAACCGGCAACAACAATGCGGCGCTCGGTCTTGCAGCCCTCTCTCACAGCACTACCGGTAATGACAACACAGTGGTTGGCTCGTTTGCGGGTAGTGACGTTACTACGGCCAATGGCGTGATCTGCATCGGGAACGGGGTCGCAGGCGCGAATGTGAGCAACACCACTTGGATCGGCAACGTGTATGGCACAACTACGCAAAGCGGCACGACGGCGCCAGTGATTGTATCCGACAGCGGTCAACTCGGCACCGTTGCATCTTCGGAGCGATTTAAGAAGGACATAAGCACGATGCACGAAGCGAGCGAAGCAATCTTGTCACTGAGACCGGTTACGTTCCACTACAAGAGCGACGTGAAGGAAACACCGCAGTTTGGCCTAGTTGCGGAAGAAGTCGCGATGGTGAATCCCGCACTGGTGCTGCCCGATAAAGAAGGAAAGCCATACAGCGTGCGCTATGATGCGGTGAACGCGATGTTGCTAAACGAGTTTCTCAAAGAACACCGCAGAGTGGAAGAATTGGAAGCGAACGCTGCGCGACAACAGAAACAAATCGAAGCTCTTATTGTTGGCCTTCAGAAAATGAGCGCCCAGCTCGAAGTGAGCAGCCGTGCACAGCAAACGGTTCTCAACAGTCAGTAAAGCTGCCAAGCTTACGACAAAAGATTGTCGAGACGCGGGCCTTGTCGCTTTGATAAAATAATCAAAAGGCAGCGGGCGCTTACACAAATCGTCCTAGACTACGAATTAGGTGTGCGACGGCTCTCAGGCAGCAGGATCGTAGTTGATTGGACTCGCGATTCTTACAGCAATGGGTTTCACACGTCCACGTCGGTTATGAGTAATCACCGCGATCTCAAAGCGACCTTCGGCTTGGAGCGCCTTCAACGGATCGACATATTCGGTCCGGAATTTGTCGTCATCATTTGGGCACAGCTTGGATTGCTCCCAAATGCTTTGACCGTCCAAGACTTCTTGCCAGCGCACTTCTTTGTATTCTGAACTCGACATTGATGGCAGTTTGCCAACCCGCAAAGTAAGTCGTCAATCAGGATTCAGGATGGATCATCGTTTGGCAATCACTCCACAGCGACACCAGGGAACGCAGGTGCAATTCTTCGGCGGCAAAGCCGGGGCGTCAGCGATGTCGTATTCGCGCCGAAAAAGCGCTCTGCACGCCGGACATTCATTGTCCCAACCGGAACCGATTACTTCGACTTTAGTAATTCCCGCAGCCTTCATCTCGTCTAAACGCGATGGGTAAAAGTCAAAAATGATGCCAGCTAAGGGTCGCCAAGCCTGCTCCCTCTCTGACCAAAACTCGGCAGTGTGGTCAATCTCGCCGTGCGTAGCCATGCGATAGAGGCGATCCACCGAATAGCTCCCAACGTCATTTCCTTGAAACCGCACTCTTCGCTTATGTGGCATTGCGTAATATCACGGCAGCCGAAGTGATGATAGGCCCATTGCCATCAAAATCGCGCGGGACTGCTCTTTAGATGCGGACATATCGCTGACAAAATGATTGACCGACTCGCGCCACTGATCGCGAATTATACGCATCTCCGGGTAACGCTTCGCTACCAACGCTGAAATGAGTCCCGGAACAGAGCGTGCAACTTCGATCATCCGTTTGCGGGTGTCGCTTTTGTTGAACTGAAAACCAGCCGACTCAAGTTCCGTCTTTAGTACGTCCTTGGTTATGGTTCCTGGCACGTAAACGTTATCAGTCGGCGGACCGAAGAAACCTAATTTTTCAATTGCGACCCTATTAGGCTCACGACCGCAACCGTACATCCGATCATCGTACCCTAGATTCAGATTCAGCCTGCCGATGTGCCACGAGTCCGCGAAATACCTGTACACGATAAGCCGAACCATTGGAGTGACCTCGCGGAGCATTTTAACTGCTTCGCTTGGTTCGATGCGCGCAGCGCCTGGCTTAATCAGTTGTGCGGGATAACAGGCGAGCACTGAGGCTGCGAGTTCAACGGCAACATCGGTGCAGAATGTGAAAAGAATGAACTGCGCGCGCAGCGTGAGCAGAAACACCGCGCGAATCTCAGCTTGGACGCGTGTCGGCAATTTGAGCTGCTGAGGAATCGTCGCTTGGATTCCACTCATAAGTAGTTGTTCAGACGCGATACCCGTTGGCGCGATGTACGACCACAGCTCCCTTATTGCATCAATCCGGCCATTTTGTAACCAACCAGCAACAGCAAGCGTGTAATCGGTTGCTGGTGCGTTAGAACTTGGAGAATATTCTTTGTCGAGAAACGGGTATTTAGGATGACTCCATTGCGAAATGGAATCGTAAAGCTCGGCAACCTCAGGAGTGCGGAAACGCGGCATCATCGAGTCTCCGGCTCAGTCAATCACGGAAACGGAATAATGGATTTCCCGAGAACAAATCATCGGGCTAATCCCTCCCTCACCGGTTCTTCTCTTTCGATATTGGACGTTGGATGCTCAACGCTCGACGTCTAGGATTCTTAAGTCACCACTAAAGTCATGGCTATGAATTGGGAGATGATCAGCGCGGTTGGGCAGATGCTTGGCGCTATTGGCGTCATTATTTCGATCATTTATCTCGCCGCCCAAATCCGCAATCAAAACAAGGAAAGCCGGCGCGGAGCTATGAACGTTTTGACCACACACTGGAGCGATTTGAATAAAAGCCTTGTCGACGATCCCGAGTTCGCCGCGCTCTGGCTTCGTGCTCTGCAATCGTTCGACCAGTTGGATGGCGCGTCGAAGCTAAGGTTTAGCGCGCATCTGGGGCGTTTCTTGCGATTTGCCGATAGTCTTTATCTGAGCGTCTTAGACGGGACGCTCGATAAACGATTATGGCGCGGATATGAGCGGACGCTCGCCGACACAGTAGCATACCCAGGATTCCAAACGTGGTGGGCTACCCGAAAACACTGGCACACCGATGAATTCTGCGCGCTAATTGACCGGCACATCCAAACTGCGAAACCGAAGATTTACGAGGGCTACAACTAAGCATAGGCGGCCCGCTGGCTCACATCGCAACTGAATGAGCACAGATCAAAAACATCGATGGCCGATTGTCGGTTGAATTGCCAACTGACAAACGTATTCGCAGGTCGCGGATGCGCCGCCCATCTTGATTGTTACCGATTGGAAATCGTCGCGGTCGTTCCGTCGATCTTAGTGAAATTAACTGTGAATTTCTCGTTATAAGTCAGCGCTCTATCCTGAAGGACGCTGATCGCCAGGGCCTCTCCCAGTTGTATGGATGAGTCAGTGTCGCTGCGCCAGTGGATACCGGCGTGAATGCCGTGGCCGAAAGAGATGTTGTGCGCAAGCTTGTTGAGCTCGCCGTTGACGGTGATTTGTCCCACATCTCCGCCCGTGTAGGGTTCGAGTGAAAGCCCATCGCTGCCAGGCACCACGGGATTGGGGATCATGAAATCGCCGTCGAAGAAGAACTTCAAGATAGTAATACAAGCGCCAGCTACCGTGCCATGCCCGGTTGGGTAAGCCGGATGGGTTGGCGAACCTTCGGGGAATGCCTGAGAGAGAAAGTAATCCGCATATCTGTTAAAGCTCCTTTGGACAGCCATTGAGTTGAGAACGTTGTCATTAACTCGGCCATCAAGCGTTCCCCCATGGCCAGTTAGAATTTGGCGGACGATGGCACCGCCGGACTCGGGACGCTGACGCAAATGGACATACCACTTGTGATACCAGACGCCATTCAGCGCAAAGCCAGCGATGGCCGCCACCGTCGCCGCGAAGTCGGGTTGACCGAAGGTGCCAAAGCCGTTCTGTGTGCTGGAGTTACCGTAAGGATTCCCCGGGTTCAGCGGCACACCGAGCGTGTTAAGCACCAGGTAAGCGGTGAAGTAAGCCTGGTAAAGAACATCCACGTGCGTGTATGTGGCGAGACCACGGCCGTTATGGAGGTAGCGAGGTTGCGGATCCAGTTGGTTTCGCAGTCCGGTATCGATCCCATTTTGCACTTGTTGGAAAGTTGCAGCGTCCATCATGTAGTCGATTCCGGCTGCGTAGGTGATCATCTGCTGGTTCATTTCCTGCACGCCCAAATAACTGGGGATTACGCACAACTGAGAGACGTACGGCCCAATGGTCTCGCCTGGATAGCCACCACGGAACAACAGAGCTGGCGTGACATTGCCATGGTTGTCCCTCGGGCCTGCGTAGCTGGGCATGGCCGAAAGCTCTTGTGCCGCCTCAGCAGCAGTCGCATTCGAAAGGTAATCGGTGAAGGCTACGTCGCGGAGTAGCGACGCCCAGTACAGCTCAATCAGTTCCGTCCCGTAGGCCGCACTGGCGAGGGCCGGCGCCGGTGGGACAACTACTGCGTTCTCTTGATTGTCGGGACATGGCGCGTTGCCAAACTGCACGGCATCGCTCCCTTCCAACCCGAAAGCGAGGCCGCCTTGCGGGCCGTTCAAGGTCCGGGTGCCACCCATGATGACGTTTTCGAAATCTGCTGGGTCGCCGCTATTCAAAGCCCTCTTGAAGGTTTGAAAGGCATGCAGATTTACCAAGCCGATACCATCCTGGAGAATGCCCTTGCTGTAGGTGCCACACTTATCCCGGTAGCGCTCCTCATCGCCATTGGTTGTCTGGGGCGGAACGCGAATATGGGCTTCCGCGTTAGCAGTCGCAAGGCGGATTGCAAAGCACCGTCTTACCCGCGGATCGGCTCTGGGACCCGGCACACCAATTCCGTCGCCGAAAGTAGTATTGGTAGACTGAGCGGAAGCAAGAACACCCTTGCCGAGTACCGCGCCACCCGTCAGTACCGCGCCGACCTGGCCTAAGAACTTGCGGCGGCTAGACACTTTGGCAGCATTGCTGCCCGAAGGTTTTCCTGTTTCGGTAATATTAGCGACGGCATTTTTCTCATTCATGAGAGTGGTCATAGAATTAATTGTTACACTTATACGTGCGCTTTGGGCCGAGTTGCCATGCAGCTTTTGGCAAAAGGCAGGCTTTTTTTGCGGTCGGAACCGCTCTGGCCAGGCTATTGCGTGACATCGTTGGCCCGCAGTTAATTACAAATGGCTCCTCCTGACAATAACAATCCTGCAGGCCTTGGGATTTTATCTGACGCGCACCGTTAAAAGCCATAGATGTGTGGCCGTTTGCCTCGTGTTCTCGACTTTTGACGCTGCTGAATCGGGGCCGGTTGCGCACCCCATCCAAATGCCAGTACCGCTCCGACCCAATGCGCCCTCGCAATTCGCGAAGCTTCCAGTATGCGTTTATTTTCCGATTGCATGCACACTGAGCGACTTCAAGTTTGCAACTTTATCGACGGCGAATTTGTCGAACCGATCCCTTCCTTGTCATTCCGAGCGAAGTCGAGAACGGAGCGGCCAGGGAAGCCACGACATGAACGGGAAGGCTGAAGGCTGAGCCAACGGGCAGTGAGCGAATCGAATCTCTCAATATTTCTTTGAGCTTCCGCGGACCCTCGTTGAGCAAATCGCGCTGCACGGTTAGAATGTCGAAGCTGTGCAAACGGACCTGGTTCAAATCAAAAATTTCATCGACGGTCAATTCGTCGAGCCAGTCGGCGAGAAATATCTGGACAACATCGAACCGGCGACTGGCAAAGCGTACTCGCAGGTGGCGGAAAGCGACGCGCGTGATGTGGATCTTGCGGTCGCTGCAGCTGAGAAGGCGTTTCGTGACTGGTCAAAGGAAGCGGCAGCCGAGCGCTCCCGCTTTCTGTTGCGCGTCGCAGAGTTAATCGAGCGTGATCTGGAAAAGTTCGCGCGCGCCGAATCGATCGACACAGGCAAGCCGATTTCGCTCGCCCGCTCATTGGATATTCCGCGTGCGATCGCAAATTTCCGATTCTTCGCGACTGCGATTTTGCACACTGAATCTGAAGCGCACATCACGGACAATGTCGCGTTCAATTACACGTTGCGTCAGCCGCGCGGCATCGCTGGGCTGATCTCGCCGTGGAATTTGCCTCTGTATTTGTTGAGCTGGAAAATCGCGCCCGCAATTGCAGTGGGCAACACGGCCATCGCCAAGCCAAGCGAGCTGACACCGATGACTGCCTACATGCTATGCGAGATCGCGCGTGAAGCCGGTCTGCCAAATGGAGTTCTCAACATCGTCCACGGCACAGGACCGAATGTGGGCTCCGCAATTACCGCACATCCGAAGATCAACACCATCTCGTTTACCGGCGGCACCGCCACAGGGCGCAAAGTCGCTGAGGCGTGCGCGCCATTATTCAAAAAGGTGTCGCTCGAGCTTGGCGGCAAAAATCCAAACATCATTTTCGCCGATGCCGACCTTGATGCAGCAATTGCCGGCAGCGTGCGTTCATCATTCGCAAACCAGGGACAAGTCTGCTTGTGCGGGTCGCGCGTGTTTGTCGAGCGATCGGCTTACAAGGATTTTGTGGAGCGCTTCATCGAAAGCACTGCACAGTTGTGCCTGGGCGATCCGCTGGACGAAAATACCGAGCAGGGCGCGATCGTGAACGTGACACACCTCGAGAAGGTAAAGTTCTACGTCGATCTCGCGCAGAAAGAAGGCGGCAAAATCGCGCTCGGCGGTTCCGCTCCGCCAGCACCTAACGAACGTTGCCGCGAAGGTTATTTCTTCCCGCCGACGGTCATTACCGACCTGTCGGTTTCATGCCGCACAAATCGCGAAGAAATTTTCGGCCCGGTCGTAACAATCACGCCTTTCGACAGCGAAGAAGAAGTGATCAATCACGCCAATGACGTCGAATACGGCCTCTCATCCAGCGTCTGGACGCAAAACCTGAGCCGCGCCCATCGCGTCGCCGAGCGAATCAACACCGGCACAGTCTGGGTAAATTGCTGGCTGATCCGCGACCTGCGCGTTCCTTTCGGCGGAATGAAACAAAGCGGTGTTGGCCGCGAAGGTGGCGAAGAAGCGCTGAGGTTTTTTACGGAGATCAAGTTGAGAGTTGATAGTTGATTGCTGAGAGTCGTGAATGATCGAGATCATACGCGGGAGTTGTCTGTGTGGCGGCGTGCGGTTTGAAGTCGATCCGCCGTTCATTCAAGCGAGCCACTGTCATTGCGAACGTTGCCGGAAGCATTCCGGAACGGCGGTTTGCACTCAGGCGCGCGTGTTACGCGAGCAGTTCCGTCTGCTTCAGGGCAAGGAATTGATTAAGGTCTATGGAAAAGGCGAAGGCGCGGTGAAAGCGTTCTGTTCAAATTGCGGTTCGAGTTTGTTCGGCGGCAACTGGCCGGACGGCCCGCAAGTATCGATTCGGATGGGCGCATTCGATAACGATCCGGGAATTCGGCCACAATTTCATACTTTCGTCGCCGATCGCGCGCCGTGGGATACGATCACCGACGATCTTCCACAGTATGCGGAACGGCGGACGTGAACAAAGTCAAAACAGTTGAGGGTTGAGAGCTGAGGGTTCATTGTCAGACATGTGTCGAGCCATCAAGACCCTGCATAATTTTTCACCACCAGCGACGAACGACGAGATTCGCGCGTCGTCGCTCCAATTTGTTCGCAAGCTTTCCGGATTTACAAAACCATCGCGCGCCAACGAAGAAGCATTCAATCGCGCGGTGAATGACGTGGCCCATGCTGCGTATCACCTTCTTGAATCGTTAGTCACGACCGTGCCGGCGCGGAACCGCGAAATCGAAGCGGCAAAAGCAAAAGAGCAGTCAGCCAGGGGGTTTGCCGGACGCGCTGCGGTTTGATCGATTAAACAGCTACGGATGAACACAGGTGTTCACGGATGCAGAATCTGTATTCCCATCCGTGTGTCGTCCGTGTTTATCTGTGGCGGAGAAAAATCTGTGTAAATCTGCACCGCCTGCGGATCCGAAACTGAAATGAGCGGACTATCAGTTTTGGTCGGCACGCGCAAAGGCGCGTTCATTCTCACGTCGGATGCGAAGCGGAAGGATTGGAAAGTGCGAACCTATGCTCTTGATATCGACTCGCTTTCGCAACGCCGACCGGATTTAATCAGGTCATGAAATACTGGGCTTTCATCAGTTACAGTCACAAAGACACAGCCATTGCCGATTGGCTGCATCGGAAACTGGAAACGTATCGCGTGCCGAAATCTCTCGTCGGCACCCCGAGCCGGGAAGGTGAAGTGCCATCGCGCATCATGCCGATCTTTCGTGACCGCGAAGAATTGCCAACCTCATCCGAGTTGGGTGACAATCTGCAGAAGTCGCTGCAACAATCGCGCTGGGTCGAGGAAGAAGTGCGCGCGTTCAAAGGCTGGCACGGGCGTGATCAGATCCTCGCCTTGATCGCGCGCGGCGCACCGAATGCCACCGACCGCGACCGGGCCGAAGAGGAATGTTTTCCGCAGAGCATGCGGTTCGACGTCAACGCGGCCAACGCACGAGTCCAGGTCGAGCCGATCGCGGCCGATCTGCGACCGGAAGGCGACGGGCGGGAGCGGGCATTTCTGAAGATTGTGGCGGGGTTACTAGGCGTTGGCTTTGACGATCTGTATCAGCGGGAGAAACGGCGGCAAAAACGCCGGCAGATGATGCTCGCGGCCGCCGTGATCATCGCACTTGCCGGCATTGGCGCGACGTGGTGGTCGATTGCGCGCATCGGTCAATCGCAAGAGCAGATTAGCCAAAAAGTGGCGACGGTGCAGCGGCAGGCCGCAGTGGCCACCACCCAATACGAAAAGGTGCGGCCAACCGATAACGCCGCGAAAGAGCGGATCGATGCGACGGAACAGCGCGCGATCAAGGCCATTCAAGTCTGCGAGCAAGCGCGGCTGAACAAGGTTCCCGAGCGCGAATACTCCAAACTCAGCGCGTCCGCCAACCGCGCAATGCTAGAGGTGGAGCAAACCGCGCAGACCACCGAGGAATCGATTTATGCCAAGGAAGTGAACAAAACCGCGCGCGACCTGTATGCGAAGGAGGTGCGTGCCTGGTTAGCGGAGAGGGACGCGCAGAACGATGCGTTGCGCAAGGAGATTGATGCGCGGAACGATGCGTTGCGCAAGCATGCCGAAGAGATCATGAAGCAGATGAAGAAGCCGTGAGCGAAACTATCGAAAGTACACGCGCGCCCGAGCCGGTCGGAGCTTTTCCGCACGCCAAGCGGGTAGGCGAGCTTTTGTTTCTCTCTGGGATCGGCCCACGCGTGCGCGGCAGCAAGGAAATCCCAGGGGTCACTCTCGATTCGGCCGGTAACGTCATCAATTACGATATCGACACGCAATGTCGCTCGGTATTCGAAAACGTGCGGCTCGTGTTGGAAGACGCCGGCGCGACGTGGCAGGACATCGTCGATGTCACCGTCTTTCTTACTGACATGAAAAAGGATTTTCCAATCTATAACCGCATTTACGCGGAATATTTCGCAGGCTCCGGCAAACCAAACCCGACTCGCACAACAATTGAGGTGGGTGCGCTGCCAACGCTGATCGCCATCGAGCTCAAAGTGATCGCAGCGGTGGGTTAATAATCGGCCACAGATTGACACAGATTTTGAAACTCGCTCGTTTCCCAGCCCGCTCGCCGCTATCCTTCGCGGCTTTACCTGCTATCTCGCTGATCCCGTCAACCTCATCCACGGATTAGAGCTGTAGAAATCTTTCATCTGTGTTCATCCGTGGCGAGAGTGGCCTGCCTGAAACCAGTCGCAAGATGAACCAGTCATTTCAAATCCTTGGCGCCGATCACACCGGCATCACCGTTTCAAATCTCGAGCGGTCAGTGCAATTTTGGCAGAATGTTCTCGGCTTCGAGTTTTCACATGCAGCTCATCAAAAAGGTGAATTGGCCCAAGAGATCACCGGCGTTAATGGTGCTGAAATCAAGCTCGTCGTGCTAAAAGCACCAGGTGGCCACAAGATCGAATTGCTCGAGTATCTCGCCCCGCCGGATCGGACGAAACACATTGATCTACGGCCGTGCGATGTCGGGCATGTTCACGTTGCGCTCACAGTCGATAATCTTGAGGCGGTTCTGGAAAAGATCGCTGCGTCAGGCTGGAAAGCGGCAGGGAAACCGCAAACCCTGGAAAGAGGCCCAAACGCGGGTAAACGCGTCGTCTATGTCCGTGACCCCGATGGCACGACGATCGAGCTCATGCAACTGCCGAAATCAGAGTAGCTAAGACTTGTTAGTTGAGTGTTGAGAGTCGCCTCACACCTGATTCAAATTGGGCGTTGGACGTTGGGCGTTGAGCGTTGGACGTTGCTGATCACTTATGACGATGCACTTCTCTGCCAAAGAAGATTTCGCGCTGCAGCTCGACGGTGAAGATCCGCTGCGTGTTTTTCGCGACAAATTCCATCTGCCGCTCGGCAAGAATGGCAGGCCGCTGATTTATTTCGCCGGCAATTCCCTTGGACTAATGCCTAAATCAGCGAGGCAAATTGTCGAAGAGGAATTGGATAATTGGGCAAGACTCGGTGTCGACGCTCATCACGCGACGGGAACGCCGTGGTATTCGTATCACGAGGCGCTGCGCGAGCCGACCGCGCGGCTCGTTGGTGCGAAGCCATTCGAAGTGATCTGTATGAACAGCCTCACGGTGAACCTTCACCTGATGATGGCGACTTTTTATCGGCCGACGAATTCGCGGTTCAAAATCTTGATGGAAGATCCTGCGTTCCCTTCCGATACCTACGCGATCAAAACACAAATCGCGCATCATGGGCTGAAGCCAAAAGACGCGCTTGTTCTCGCGCGAACACGCAAAGATGCGGTCACGATTCGAACGGAAGACATTATCGATCTCATCGAGAAGCACGCAGACCAGCTGGCTGTTGTATTCTTTGGCGGGGTGAACTTTTTCACGGGTCAACTATTCGATATCGAAAAAATCACAGCCGCGGCCCACAAGCATGGCATCAGCGTCGGCTTTGATCTTGCGCATGCAATCGGCAACGTGCCGCTCTCGCTACATGATTGGAATATCGATTTTGCGGTCTGGTGTTCGTACAAATACCTCAATGCCGGTCCCGGCGCTGTGGCCGGCGCGTTCGTGCACGAGCGACACGCCACCAATACAAAACTGCCGCGACTCGCAGGCTGGTTCGGCAACGATCCAAACACGCGATTTCGGCTGCACCTCGAACCGGAGTTTCTCCCTGTTGCGTCGGCTGATGGGTGGCAGATCAGCAACCCGCCGATCTTTTCAATGGCGCCATTGCGCGCTTCGCTCGACATTTTCGATGAAGCTGGTGGCATGGAAGAGCTGCGAACCAAATCGGTTCGGCTAACGAGTTATCTCGAGTTCCTGCTCAACCAAAAAGCGTCGAAGCGATTTACAACCATCACTCCGGACTCGCCCAACAAGCGCGGTTGTCAGTTATCGATCCTGGCGCACCAACATCCGAAGGAGTTGCACAACGAGCTCGTCGCCGCCGGGGTGAAATGTGATTTCCGCGAACCAAACGTCATCCGCATCGCGCCTGCGCCACTTTACAACACATTTCACGAGGTCTGGCGCTTTGCGCGGATTCTGACGAATCACGAATGACGTGCCACTACTAGCGCGTGCCACCTGCTACCGAAATAACATGCCCACGCTAGCCTCAAAAAATTATGGTCCGCACGAGACGTTGCCAACGACTGTGTACGTAGCGGCCGGATGTCCGTTGTCGCGCTGTCCTTTAACGAAGGTGTGATCCACCAGGAGAGTTGAGCGCTCCAGATTTTGAGTCTCTGGCGTATCGCCGGTGAACGTCCTTCCGTTAACAGCTCCGATCAGATCACCCGGGGCTGGGCTGCCAACTACCGATTTCGGTACGATGAGTGTGATAGTTCCATCGGCGTTGAAGCTGCTGCCGGGCAACGGCCCAATCGCAGTTTCTGTTGGGACACCAATCACCAGCCCAATAACAGCCGTAGATATCGTCCCGTAGTCGAAGGTGACCGTGCCGTTTTGGTCCGTCCTCATACCGACGTAGAACTGCTGGGCTGCCGGATCGTAAGATTCAGCAGCGTACGAGTTCCAAACGACTCTCCACCTGCTGCTGGGCGGGACGCTTCCAAGATTCGTGACTTTCATCTTGAACATGAGGTTGTTTGTTCCGGGAGGCTCAGCAACGGCAACGTAGTCGATCGCCAGCCAAGCGGGTGCTAGTCCTTGGAGTTGCTGTTCCGGATGACCGGGCGGTGTCTTTTGAACAATTATGCCGTTACAGGTATCCCCGAGGTATGGCGCGGCGACTTCGTTGTTGCCACATGACGTGCCGGCGCCATTTACTGCCAGCACTTTGTAATAATACG
>WNFY01000523.1_pt1 | contig 53407 bp, 52 predicted proteins | sample 5400091 | NCBI WGS metagenome assembly WNFY01 (sample SAMN13153364, study PRJNA577476) | soil metagenome | isolation source: 60 cm soil or saprolite under grassland replicate 1 | place: USA:California | collected 2016-06-15
CGCTGGTGATGGCCATCAGCAGGCAGCAGGCCAGCAGCGCGGGCCAGCGCAGCCGCGCCTCGCGCCGAAGCCACAGCATCAACAAGGGCATCCCGCTCATTGCACAGGCCGGCCGGCCGAAGGGTCAAGGATGCTAGGACCACCGCGCCGCGGATGCTGGCCCCCCGCCGGATGGAGCCGAACGGTCTGAGCTGGGAGCCCTGGTCACTGCTTGGGGTCGGCCTGGCGGCCAGGCCGGCGCAGGCGCATAGCCGCGAGGGCCGACGTGGCGATCGTGGCCATCCGCCGGCCGACGGGCACCTTCCCGGGAGCCGGCACTGCGTTCTCGGGAGCTGGCACCGGGCCGGCTGGTGGCGCCGCGGACGGCGAGTCGGCGGTAGGTGCTTCGTTGACGGTCGGAGCGGCGGGGGGTGCTTCGGGTGATCCGGCATCGGGCCGCGCCGCGTACGGCCAGCCAGCGGGCGCCGCGGGCGGGCTTGGGTGGGATCCGCTCTGCCAGGTCCGCGCCAGGATCACCTGGGTGGGCGAGTCGTGAACGTTCACCGGGCGGCTGGCGCTCGTCAGCCGGTCCAGCAGTTGCCGCGCGCTCGGACGGCTCTGCGGGTCCTTGGCCAGCGAGGCTTCCACCAGCGGGAGCAGCGAGTCGGGGACCGAGGCGATGTCGGCGTCGCCGTACATGATCCGGTACAGGACCGAGTGGGTGTTCCCGGCGCCGAACGGCGACCGGCCGGTGGCCGCGTACGCCACCGTCACGCCCCAGGCGAAGATGTCAGCCTCCGGGCCGGGGTGTCCGCTGATCTGCTCGGGCGCCATGAAGCCCATCGAGCCGATCATCATGCCCGTCCTGGTCACGGCGGTGGTGTCCTTCCGCCGGGCGATGCCGAAGTCGATGACCTTCGGGCCGGCGTCAGTCAGGATGATGTTGGAGGGCTTGAGGTCACGGTGCATGATGCCGGCCGCGTGGATCGTGGTCAGGGCCTCGGCCAGCCCGGTGGCCAGCCCGAACAGCATGCCCGGGGCGACCGATCCGTGCTTGTCGATGTACTCGGACAGCGACGGGCCCGGGGCGTATTCGGTGACGACGAACGGCGTGGCCGACTGGGAGTCCGCCTCGATCACCCGCACCGTGCAGACGCCCTTGACCTGGACCAGCGCCGCGACCTCGCGGCCGAAGCGGCGGCGGAACTCCTCGTCGCCCGCCAGCTCAGGACGCAGCACCTTGACCGCGACCGGGGCACCGTCCCAGGAAACGCCCAGGTACACCACGCCCATGCCGCCCGAGCCCAGCCTCGCGGTCAGCCGGTAATTCCCGAGCCGGGTCGGGTCATCAGGCCGGAGCGGCGTGCGAGCCAACAGGATCCTCCTCCCGAGCGGTCATGGTGCTGTCCAGGCAGGCCAGCACGATCGTCTGCGTGTTATTTTCCTACCGTATCGGCCGGGTGCGCGCCGTGCCGTCAGCCAGAGGGAAGACTCCGCACCACGAATTGCTGGCTGGCCTGGGTCTGGACCGAGTCGATGCCGGTTACCGCGGAACCAGACGCGGCCAGCGCGGTGATGGCGTGACTGCCGCCGCCGTTCAGGCCGCTGACCGGCGACTGCGTCCAGCTCGTCCCGTTGGCCGAGGTCCAGACGGCGGCGGCCATGGTCCCGCCGGACGAGCCGAACTGCGCCGCGGCGGTGAATCCGCCCCCGCTGGCGGTCAGCGCGGTAAAGCTGACACCGGACCCCGGTGCGGTGAACGGCACCGGCTGCCAGGTCTTGCCGCCGTCGTCGGAACGTTCGGCGAGAGGCTGGACGCCGTGCGCGGTGGTCTGCTGGCCCAGCGCGACCGCGTGGCTCCCGTTGACCGCCATCTGCTGGATCACCCCGGCCGTGGCCCCGGCTGGCAGCGGCGTGGTGACGGCCGTCCAGGTACGCCCGTCGGAACTGGTCCACACCACGGGCAGGTTGTCGCGGGAGCCGGCCGACACGAAGCCGGCCGGGCCCGCGGCGACGGCCAGCACGCGGCTGGAACCGCCCGTGTCGTTCACGTCGCGCGCCTTGGTCCAGGTGACCAGGTCCGGCGACCACCAGACGTCCCGCGAGTACGCGCCGCCAGGTTCGGCCACCGCGCCGGTGATCACGTAGCCGTGCGGGCCGCTGGCCGCCTGCACGGCGGACACGCCGGCCAGGTCGTGCGTGATGCCGCCGGCTGGCCGCCATGTCGTGCCGTCGGCGGAGGTGAGCACGAGGGGACCGGGACCGACGGCCAGCCATCCGTGCGGCCCGTGGGTCACGGCGGACAGCTCGGCCAGGTCGGTGCCCGCGGACACCTGGGTCAGCGAGGAGACCAGGGTCCAGGGCCCGTCCGATACCCGCCGCCACACCGCGGCTCACCGTCTCCTCGGGGACGAGGCCGCCCTGGATGGAGCTCAGCGAGACGGGCTCCCGGTGCCCCGCGGTATCGGCCTTGATGAGCAGGCCCTGCTGGCTGGTGCGGGTGGAGTTGGTGCTGCCGGCCGCGATGACGCTGCCGCCCGGCCCGGCCGCCGGGGTGAAGCCCGGACCGCTGGACGTGCTGCCGAGCGACCCGGCCGGCCGCCATCTCGTGCCGGTGCCGGTGCTGGTGTAGGCCACGTACTGATCCCTGGTGTGGCCGGCCACCGCGAAGCCGTAGTCGCTGCCCTTGACCACGTCCGGGCTCCAGCCGCCGGCTGCGGCGATCGTGCCGGCGTACTGCCAGGTCCGGCCGTCCGAGGAGAAGTAGGCGACTCCGTCGCTGGCACCGCTCGCGGTACGGCCGGGCCGGACCGCGATGAGCCCGGCCCCGTCGAACGACACGCCGCTGATGGCGTTCTGGGCGCCGTGGTCGACGGGGATCGTCACCGGCGTCCAGTGCGCCCCGCTGTCGGTGCTCAGCCACACGCCGGCTCCGCGGTCGGTGATCACCGTGGCGGTGCCGTGCGAAACGGCGAAGTCGATGCCCTGCGGGGTGGTTCCCCCGGGCTCCTGCAGCCCCAGCTGCGCGGCCGTCAGCCGCTGCCAGGTCACGCCGTCCCGCGAGGTCCAGGTCACCGCCTGGCTCCCGGCGCTGGTCGATTCGTAGCCGGCCGCCAGGAAGCCGTCCGGCGTGTTGGTGACCACGTTGATCGTGTCACTGGAGTGCCGCGGGGTGATTCCGCGGGTTCCGGCCAGCTTCCAGGTCTGCCCGTCCTGGCTGGTCCAGATGGCGTGGTCGCCGAATGCCATCCAGCCGCGCTGGCCGCCCGCGATCCTGACGGCCTCGTGCCCCAGCGGGGGCTGGCCGCCGCGAGGCAGCTGAACCGGGGCCAGCCGCCAGGTCTGCCCGGCGTCGGTCGACACGAAGAACTGCTGGCGGACGGCGTTGCCGGTCTTCTGCGAGCCCGTCGTCACCATCGTGCTCCCCGAGGCGACGATGCGGTCGATCCGCTGGAAGACGCCGCGGGCCAGCTGCCCGGGATAGGTCGGCAGGGTGTTCGGCGCGGCCGGGGTCGCCGTTCCCGGGCCTCCCTCGTTGGCGGCCGGGCCTACCTTCGGCGTGTGCCCCGGCAGGATGGCGAAGACCACGGCGGCCGCGACAGCCGCGGCGGCCAGGGCCGCCGTGCCGATCGCGGCGGTCCGCCTGCTGAACCGGCCCGGGCTGTCGTCGGCTGCTCCTGGGCGAGTGGACGGGGTGGCGCCTCGAGGCGGGGCGCCCGGAGACGGGGCGGGCTCGAGGAGCAGTGAGCCATTCGACCGGGGAGCCTCGCCGGCCGGCCGGGGACCGCTGGGCCCCGGCCGGGTCTGCTGCCAGGTCTTCGCCAGGACGGTCTGGGTGGGCGAGTCCTGGACGCGCGGGGACGGCGCCACCGAGATGCCGGTGAGCTGGTCGAGAAGCTGCCGGGCGGTGGGCCGCTGGTCCGGATCCTTGGTCAGGGTGGCCGCGACCAGCGACCGCAACGGATCCGGAACGCCGCCGATGTCCGGGTCGCCGTGCATGACCCGGTACAGGACCGCGTTGGTGTCCCCGGTGCCGAACGGCGGCTGGCCGGTGGCCGCGTACGCGACCGTCACGCCCCAGACGAAGATGTCGGTCGGCGGGCCGGGCCGCCCGCTGATCTGTTCCGGCGCCATGAAACCGGCGGAGCCGACCATCATGCCGGTCCTGGTCATGGACGTGGCGTCCATGGCCTGGGCGATGCCGAAGTCGATGACCTTCGGCCCGGCGTCGGTCAGGATGACGTTGGAGGGCTTGAAGTCGCGGTGCACGATGCCGGCCGCGTGGATCACGGTCAGCGCCTCGGCCAGCCCGGTGGCCAGGCCGTAGAGCATGTCGGGCCCGATCAGCCCGTAGCTGTCGATGTACTCGGCCAGCGACGGGCCCTCGGCGTACTCGGTGATCATGAACGGCTGCGCCGACTCGGTGTCGGCCTCGATCACCCGGACCGTGCACAGGCCCTTGACCCGCATCAGCGCGGACACCTCACGGCGGAAGCGGCGCCGGAATTCCTGGTCGTCGGCCAGTTCCGGGCGGAGTACCTTGACCGCCACCTGGCTGCCGTCCCAGCCGATGCCCAGGTACACCACGCCCATGCCACCGGAGCCCAGCCTGGCCGTCAGCCGGTAGTGGCCGATCCGCGCAGGATCGCCGGCCCGTAGAGGCGCGCGAGCCAAGGATTCCCTCCCGTGGGGTCGACGGGTGGCCTCTGGGCAGTCCGGGGTACAACTGCGCTCTTGCTACTCATTATGACGTAGTTGGCCGCCCATTAGTTCATGACGGCGACCGATTCCGTTGCCCGTGGTCGTGGCGGCTGGCACCATGACGGCGTGGACTACCTACTGGCGCAAGTGAACATCGCCCGGATGCGCGAGCCGCTGGACAGCCCGAGGCTCGCGGACTTCGTGGCGGCCCTCGACCCGGTCAACGCGGTCGCGGACGCCGCCCCCGGCTTCGTCTGGCGGCTGCAGACCGAGGACGGTAACGCGACCGCGGTGCACGCGTTCGAGTGGGACCGGGCGGGGAGCGCCGGCGTCCTGGTCAACATGTCGGTCTGGGAGTCGGTCGAGGCGCTCGCCGCGTACGTCTACTCGGATGCGCACCGGCAGGTCCTCCGGCGCCGCCGTGCGTGGTTCGAGCCGATGGCGGAGGCACAGACCGCGCTGTGGTGGATACCGCGCGGCCACATCCCGACCACCGGTGAGGCCGAGGAGCGGGTGATCCACCTGCGGGAGTTCGGCCCCACGGCGTACGCGTTCACGCTCAAGGAGCACTTCCCGCCGCCGGACGCGGCGGGCTCCGGCCCGGCCCGCGGCCCGATCCGCAGCCTGGAGGAGTGGGCCTGCCCGGCCTGAGCGCCGCCGGGTGGCGCAGCGCAACGGTATGACAGTGTTGGGGCACGGTATGACAGTGTTGGGGTACGACCGAGGGGAAGAAGGGGTGCCGGGGATGAAGCCGATGCCGGAGGACTGGGACCGGGCCGTGGCCGTGGTGGCTCATCCGGACGACCTGGAATACGGCGTCGCTTCCGCCGTGGCCCGGTGGACGCGGCAGGGCAAGCAGGTGTCCTACCTGCTCGTCACCCGCGGTGAGGCCGGCATCGCCGACATGCCCCCGGATAAGGTCGCCCCGCTGCGGGTGGAGGAAGAGCGGCGCAGCGCCGCGGTCGTCGGCGTGACCGAGGTGGAGTTCCTTGACCACCCGGACGGGCTGGTGGAATACGGGATCGCGCTGCGGCGCGACCTTGCCGCCGCGATCCGCAGGCTGCAGCCCCAGGTCGTCATCGGGATGAGCTTCGACCTCACCTGGGGCGAGGAGGGCCCGGTCAATCACTCCGATCACCGGGCCGTGGGGCTGGCCACGCTGGACGCCTGCCGGGACGCCGCCAACGAATGGGTATTCCCCGAGGCGGGCCCGCGGGCCACCGACATCAAGGACGCCTACGTGGCCACCACCGGCGCGCCGACGCACTTCGTCGACGTCACCGACACGATCGAGGCGGGCGTGGCGTCGCTGCGCGAGCACCGGGCCTACATCGAGGGCCTGGGCCGCGAATTCGACCCCGACGAGTTCCTGAAGAACATGGCGGGCTACGTCGGGCTCGGCGCCGGCTGTGAGTACGCGGTCGCCTTCCACCGCTACCCGATGGGCTAGCACCGCATCGGCCTGCGAGTGGGCCTCCCGTCACTCTGGCACCGCCCGTACCAGGCCGTACGGCGCGGATGCGGTGGTTCATGCTGCTGGTGGCCCGGTGGTATGCCTGATCGGCACTAGAGGTCCATGGCCAGGGCGGCGACCTGCTCGGCCAGCGGTATCGCGGCGGTCAGGCGGTTGTCCACGGTGAGGTGCGGGGCGGCGGGCTCGGCGCCGACCCGCATGCTGGCGCAGAACTGCTCGAACTCCGCCAGCTTGGCCGCGTCCCGGCCCAGCCCGCGGGCGGTGAGCCGGCGGAGCAGGGTGGCCTCGTCCGACCTGATCCAGACCAGGCGGACGGTCCCGCCGCCGAGTTCGGCCACCCAGGAACCCCATCGCTGCCCGTCGTGGATCTGCCCGGTGAACGGGCCGGACAGCAGGACCGGGCAGCCGTGCGCCCGGATCTCGCGGGCGGTGGCCGCCATCCCGGCGTACTCGTGCACCTTGACGTGCTCGTCGTACCACGGTCCCTCGCGCTCGCCGTGCGGCCGCCCGGCCGAGGCGAGCACGGCCGCCACGAACGACGCGTACATCGTGTCCTTGTCCAGCAGCGCCGGGGTTGGCTCGAGGGCGGCCAGGAGCAGGTCCGCGACGGTGCTCTTGCCGGCTCCGGGTGGCCCGGCCACCACCCAGGCCGGCGCGGGAACGCTCATGAGCCCAGGATGGTCCAGCCGTGACCGGGCACCAGGGCGGGGTCGCCGGGCCGGGCATCCGGATCGGAGGTCTCCGCCACGGTCAGCCCGGTGACCTCGACCGGGAACCGGAACGGGGCGTCACCCGCGTTCAGCAGCAGGAGGATCCCGGCGCCGTCCGCAGCGGCCCGGATGGCGATCGTCTCGTTGGCGAGGTGCTCCACGGTGGTCCGCGCCCGGGCCAGCCACGGGTGGCGGCGGCGCAGGCCGATCAGGCGCTGGTGCAGCCGGTAGGCCGGCCAGCCGTCCGGCGGGAGTTCGGCCGGGCTGGCCGGGAAGGCCGGGCGGATCTCGTCGTCGCCGCCGACTCGCTCCTCCTTGACGCCGCGGAATGCCTGCTCGTCGCCGTAGTAGATGCTCGGTATCCCGCCGACGGTGAACAGCACGGCCAGGGCGTGACCGAAGTGACGCTCGTCGGTGAGCCGGCTGGCCAGCCGGGTGACGTCGTGGTTCCCGGTGAACGTCTGCGGCATCACCGCGTCGAGGATCTGGTTATGCCGGCCGAGTGCCCAGGCCAGCTCGAAGAAGTTCGAGTCGTTGAGCGAACTCCAGATCGCCTTCCACAGCTCGTACTGGGTGATCGAGTCCAGGCCGCTGTCGGCCGCGTAGGCCGCGTAGTCACCGTGGATCATCTCGCCGAGGAACCAGGCGTCCGGATGCGCGTCCCTGACGACCGGCAGCACCTTGGCCCAGAAGCTGGCCGGCACCGCGTACGCGGCGTCGAGCCGCCATCCCGCCGCGCCACGGTCCAGCCAATAGGTCATGACCTGCGCGACGTAGTCGAGAACCTCGGGCTCCTCGTGATCCAGGACGACGAGCTGGTGATGGCCCTCGAACGTGGCGTACCCGCCCGCCGCGGGGTCGTACCGGAACCACCGGGCGGCGGGCGAACCGGGGCCGCCCGCCAGTGCGGCCAGGAACGCGGGAAATGAGCGCCCGACGTGGTTGAACACCCCGTCCAGGACGACACGCAGGCCACGACGGCCAGCCTCGGCCACCAGGTGGTCGAAGTCGTCCTGATCGCCCAGCCGGGGATCGATCTGGAAGTGATTGATGGTGTCGTAACCATGGCTCTCGGCGGCGAAGACCGGGCCAAGCAGCAGGCCCGAACACTCGAGCTCGGCCGCATAGTCCAGCCAGCCCTCCAGCTGCCGCAACCGGTGCCGGACGGGCTCCTCCTCCGCCAGTTTCGCCTTCTCCGCACCGGTGAAGCCGAGCGGGTACACGTGCCACCAGATAGCGCGATCGGCCCATGACGTCACCAGGTAACGATAGCGAGCCTGTGGCCGGCAGGCCGACGGGGTCACCGGCGCGCAAGTGCGCCGCCGGGTAAAACATCGGGGCATGCCGCCAGGTAACAGTTCTCTTACCCGGCTGCCAGACCCGTATTTAACCGGCAAGTCCCGGCTCCATCAAGTGAGTCGATACCGTTCTACGACTGATCGGATCGTAGCGCCCAGTCGTCGCGATTTCGTTGATCGGGGGGTTCATCATGCGACATACGTTCTTGTCCGGCGCGGCTCTCATCGTGGCCATCACGGGCTGCACAAGTCCGGCCGCCCTGCACACGGTCACGGCGAGCCCGGCCGGCCTCACGACGGGTCCGCCGGCGGCGGGCCAGGGACCGAGCGTGCTGCTCGTCTGCAACGGCAGCATCGTCCAGTGCCCGGCGCTACAGCGCTCAGCCAGGCCTTACTACCGCACCGTTCAGGGGGCCGTCGATGCCGCGCGCTCCGGCGACTGGATACTCGTCTACCCCGGCGTCTATCACGAGAAGAGCAAGCAATGGCCGACCGCGGGCGTCTGGATACAAAAGCCGAACCTGCACATCCGCGGATTGGACCGCAACCGGGTGATCATCGACGGCAGCAAGGGGACCGCCGCGCACCCGTGCCCGTCGGCCGCCACCCAGCAGGATTTCGCGCCGCGTGACGGGATTGTGGTGTCGAAGACCAGCGGGGTCTCGGTTCAGAACCTGACCGTGTGCGATTACCTGGCCGGATCAGGCGAGCACGGTAACGAGATCTGGTGGAACGGCGGCGACGGCACCGGCACGATCGGCCTGGGCTCTTACTCCGGGTCATACCTCACCGCGACATCGGAATACGCGCCGGCGAAGGTGAACAGCCCGCAGCTGGCCCAGTACGGGATCTTCGTCAGCAACGCGAGCGGCCCAGGATTTATCACGAACTCGTATGCCAGCAACATGGCCGATGCCGCCTACTATGTGGGCGCGTGCCGTCGGATCTGCAATACCACGCTCGCGAACGACACCGGGGTCAACTCCGACCTCGGGTATTCCGGCACGAACTCAGGCGGACAGCTGGTCATCAAGAACTCGCTATTCCGGAACAACCGGGCCGGCATCGCGCCGAACTCGGAGAACAACGACGACGCGCCGCCGCCGCAGGACGGCCGTTGCCCGGGCAGCGCCACGAGGTCCTGCACGATCATCGAGGGCAACACGATCGAGGCGAACAACAACGCGAACGCGCCGGGTAACGGGGCCATCGCGCCCGTCGGAGTAGGCATCCAGCTAGTTGGGGGCTCGTATGACACGGTGGCCCGCAACGTCATCGCGGATCAGGGTGCCTGGGGGATACTCGTCAGCGACAACGCCGACCCTGAGCAGCCGCCGCCAGGCACGCACTGCCAGGGCGGCATCAACAACAAGCCGCTGCTCAAGTTCTGCCTGTTCCAGGCGCGCGGCAACCTGGTCTATTCGAATGTGTTCAGCGGCGTCGGGAAATTCGGCAACCCGACGAACTCTGACCTGGCTAACCTGACCCTGGGGTCATACACGCCGCGGAACTGCTTCTACCGCAACGTCGATCTCGGTGGCCGGCTGACCTCCGCGCCCGCCGACATCGAGAGCGCAAACGTGGACGGGCAGCCCTGCGGGCGGCCTGGCAACGGCAACGATCCGGCGCTGACCAACCAGCTCGTCTGCGCCACCGGGTTCGCCAAATGCCCGGTGCCGCCCGGCCAGGCGAGGTACCCGAAGCAGACCCGCACCGTGATGATGCCGCTGCCCCGGCCAGCGAGCATGCCAAATCCCTGCGCAGGCGTGCCGAGGAACGCGTTCTGCCGGTGACCAGCGTCATGCGAGCCGAGGAGGCGTCGGGTAGGCGCGGACGAGCGCCTCGGTCAGGTCTATGGCGGTGGTGAGGTCGCCGGGCGGGATCCACTCGTTGGGGCGGTGGGCTACGGCCAGGGACCCGCAGCCGAAGGCGGGCAAGGTGGGTATCCCGGCCTCGGTCAGCCAGCAGGAGTCGGTGACCCCGAGCAGCACGCCCGGGCGGGGCTCGGCGCCCAGAACGGACCGCATGGCGGCCGCCGCGGCACCGGTCAGCTGGCCGACGCCGGCCGCGGAGCTCGGCGGCACCCAGTCGTGCGGAGGGTCGGCGGCGGCGATCTCGACGCGGTCCGCCAGCCCGGCCCGGTCCAGGGCCGAACGGAGCTCGTCGTGCACGCCCGCCATGGTCATGCCTTCGATCACCCGCACCTCGACGATCGCGGTCATCGACTCGGGGTGCATGAACGGGGTGATGCCGCCGCTGACCATCGTGCCGATGTTGACCGTGGGCCGGGTGCCGTCGATGGGGTGGGCCTGCTGCGCGAACAGTTCGGCGTCGGCCAGCGCGGCCATCGCCCGGGCCAGCGCCACCCCGGCCCGCTCCCCCGCCGGGATCTGCTCCGCCGAGTGCCCCGGGGTACCTCGGGCGGTCAGCCGCACCACGCACGAGCCGCGCTGGGCCACGAACAGGCGGGCCCAGGACTCCGCCGGGGCCCCGCCGGCCGGCTCCAGGATCACGGCCGCGTCCGCCGTCAGGACCTGCTGCCCGGCCAGCCATTTCATCCCGTAATCTGAGCAGTTCTCCTCGTCCGCCACGAACAGCAGGTCCAGCCCGCCGCGCCAGCCGGGATCCGCCGCCAGGCGGCCGGCGGCCAGCAGCGCGGCGGCCACCCCGGACTTCATGTCCGCGACGCCCAGCCCGGCCAGGCGGCCGTCGGCGCAGGTCAACGCATACGGATCCGTCTGCCATGAACTGAGGTTCCCCGGCGGCATGGTGTCCAGGTGCCCGGCCAGCATGAGCCGGGGTGCCCCCGGGTAGTGGTCGCCGATGCGGATCAGGAGGTTGGGGCGCTCCGCCGACCTGCGGTACTCCGCGGGCTCCGGCAGCCCGAGGGCGCGGGCCGCCTCGCGGACCACGCCGGCCGCGGCGCGCTCGTCGCCCGGCGGGTTCGGCGACCGGGCCGCCACCAGCGCGCCGAGCAGCTCGAGGGGGTCCAGCAGGTCTGCGGTCATGGGATGCGCCTTCTGACGTATCTGGCGTACAGGCGTTTATCGGATGCTGAACAACGGCTATTGTATATTGCATGCCCTTGCCCGAGGATGCGCCGGTGGTGCACCGTCCCGCCGCCAGCGTGCTGGCCATGCAGCAGCTTCAGCAGTGGATCGAGGATGGCACCCTGCAGCCGGGCGAGGTGCTGAAGGACACCGAGATCGCGGCGAAGCTGGGGGTCAGCCGGACGCCGATCCGCGAGGCGTTCCAGCGCCTGGAGCTGCTGGGCCTGGTGGTGAGCACCAGGAACACCCGGACCGAGGTCGCCCCGGCCCGCCCGCAGGACGCCGAGCTGCTGTACGTGCCGCTGAGCGTGCTGCACGAGCTCGCGGTACAGCTCGCCATCGGCAACCTGCGCCGCGAGGACTTCAACACGATGACGTCGGCCAACGAGCGGCTCCGCGAGGCCGCCGAACGGGGAGACGCCGTCGCGACCAGGCAGGCCGACGAGGAGTTCCACGCGGTCCTGCTCGACCGCACCGGCAACCCGTTCCTGGTGCAGGTGATCGACTGGCTCTCGGTCCACTCCCGGCGGCTGAACACCCTGTACTTCACCCAGGACAGGCCCACGACAAACTCCTACCAGGACCATCTGGAGATCATCGCCGCGCTGCGCGACCGGGACGTGGCCAGGGCCCGGCAGCTGGCCCGGGACAACATCCTGCGCACCATCGACGTGGTGCAGGCGAGCAGCCCGTCACCGGACCGCTAGCCGGTCAAGGGAGCGGACGGCGGCCTCGTCGACCTCGACGCCAAGGCCCGGCCCGGCCGGGATCGCGACCAGGCCATCGGTGACCTCGAGCGGCTCGGCCAGCAGGCCGGTGCGCATCGGGTTCTCGAAGACATCCCACTCCAGCAGGCCGCCGTAGGCCCCGTCCACCTCGGTGGGTTCCGGCGTGACCGCGAGCAGCTGCAACGTCGCGGCGATCAGGACCGCGCCGCCCCAGGCGTGCGGCACGCAGGCCCGGCCGTACAGCGCGGCCAGGTCGGCCACGAAGCAGGCTTCGCCGATCCCGCCGCAGATGCCGACGTCCGGCTGGACGATGTCGATCCCGTCGTCGAGCAGGCGGAGGAAATCCGAACGGCGCTCGAGACCCTCGCCACCCGCGATAGCCACGCCCAGGGACGCGTCAAGGCCGCGGTATCCGGGGTAGCGCTGGCTGCCGCGGAACCGGTTGACCGGTTCCTCCAGCCAGGTGAACCCGAGCTCGCCGAGCCCGCGGGCGACGCGGAAGGACTGCGGCACCGAGTAGGCCCCGTTGCCGTCCGCCATCATCTCCAGGCCGGCCCCGTGCGCCGCCTTGATCTTGGCCAGGATCGGCAGCTCCCGCTCGGCCGGGTGACCGCCGATCCGGAACTTGATCGCACGGAACCCGTCGGCCAGCGCGGCCGCCGCCTCGGCCGGCCACAGTTCCTCCGGCTCGCGAGAGGTGTGGTATCCGGCGGTGGATGCGTAGGCCCGCACCGCGTCCCGGCGGCGGCCGCCGTACAGGTCCGCGACGGCGATGCCGAGCTGGCGGGCCCGCAGGTCGTCCAGCGCGACCGACAGCGCGCTGACCGCCCACTGGTCGGCGGTGGTCCTGGTGAGCTGGTCGTTCAGCGTTCCGGTGCGGCGAGGGTCGGCGCCCAGCAGGGTGGCGCCGAGCTCGCGGGCGGCCTCGACCACACCGGGCCGCAGGCCCGCCTCGCCCCAGCCGGTCCTGCCGTCGGCATCGCCCAGCCGGATCAGGACGGACTCGCGCGTGTTGTACCAGCCGCTCGACGGCCCTCTGGGCTCGACGTCGGCCATGCAGAGGTAGACGTCGACGCGCTCGATCTTCGTCATGGCGATCAACCCTCCGCCTCGCCGGACAGGACCCATTCCAGCTCGGCCAGCGCGAGGTTGGCGCCGCTCTGGATCAGCACGGTGCGGGTCGGCCAGTCCGAGCCGTAGCGGCGCAGCGCGGCGAATGGCGCCGCCGCGGCGCCCTCGATCAGGGTGGCCCGGGTGGCCAGCGCATGGCGGATCTCGGCACGCAGATCGGCCTCGCTGACCAGGTACATCTCGTCGACAAGCTCCTGGATGACCTGGAAGGCGAGCTTGCCGGGGAACGGGGTCGCCAGGCCGCCAGCGAAGGTGGCGCAGGGCATCTCCACCAGCCGCTTCAGTTCCCACGACCGCACCACGGCGGGTGCGGCCTCGGACTGCACGCCGATGATCGTGATCGACGGCTTCAGCCGCTTGGCCGCGAGCGCGACCCCGGCGATCAGGTTGCCGCCGCCGACCGGCACCACGATGGCCCGCGCCGTCGGCAGGTCCTCGAGGATCTCCCAGCCGACGGTGGCCGCGCCCGCCATCAGCTCGGGGTCCTCGCCGTCCTCGACGTAGATCAGGTCCTCGGCCAGCGCCGCCTCCCTGGCCGCCTGCGAGGCCTCGCCGATGTCCGCGCCGCTGACCCGCAGTTCCGCGCCGAATCCCCTGATCCGGTCCATCTTCAGGGGCGAGCATCCGGCCGGCACGACGACCACGCTGCGCACCCCGACCCGGGACGCGGCGTAGGCGACCCCCTGGCCGTGGTTCCCGGTGGAGGCGGTGATGACCCCGTTGCGCGCGTTGCGCTCGCCCAGGCAGGCCAGCCGCCACAGGGCGCCGCGGCCCTTGAACGACTTGATCTCCGCCTCGTCCTCGCACTTGAGGTACAGCTCGCGGCCGCCGGCCAGGGCCGCTTCGTGCAGCGGCCGCAGCGGGGTCCTGGGATAGCATGAGGCGATGAACTGGCGGGCGGCCAGCAGGTCCTCCGGGGTGGGCGGGGTCTGCGGGTCCAGGTCTGGCATAGCGGTAGTCATGCGTCCTTCCCGGGGTAGCAAATCAGCCCGGTGAGCGGCAGGCCCCCGGCGGCCAGCGCCGCATACGCCCGCGCCGCGTCGGCGGCGGGCACGCGGATCACGGGGATCTGATCGAGGTCCAGGCGGCCGTCCGCGGCCAGCCGGAGGAACGCCGCCATGTTGCGGTTCTCCGTCCAGCGCACCACGCCTATCGGGTAGTCCCAGTTGTTCTCCTCGTAGACGGGGTCGTAGCGGCCCGGCCCGTAGGCGATCGAGGGGAGGATGGTCGCCTGCGCGCCGAACCAGCGGTCCCGGCTCAGGCCCATGCCGAACTGGCCGACGCCCACCACCACCCCGCCCGGGCGCAGCACGTCCACGGCCGCGTTCACCACGTCGGACGCCTCGGTGGTCACGGTGATCACGGCGGCGTCGGCGCCGAACCCGTCGGTGCGCGCTCGTACCCGCCGGGCCAGGTCCTCACCGCCGTCCGCAGGCCCCGATCCGGCCGGCCCCACTTCGACCGGCAGAGCCCCGGCCGCCGCGGCCACCTCCAGGCGGCGCGGATCCGGGTCGACCGCGACGACGTAGATCCCGGCCGCGCGAGCCAGCTTGGTGATCAGCATGCCGAGGACGCCGCAGCCGAACACCACGATCGTCTCGCCGAGGGTGCGACCGCTGCGCCGCAGCGCCTCCAGCGCGATGGAACCCAGGGTGACGAAGGCGGCCAGGTCCGCGCCGAGCCCGTCCGGCACCCGGACGGTCAGGTTCCTGGGCACGGCCACCTGCTCGCTGTGGAAGGCGCACTGGCTGCCGCCGCAGGCGACCAGGTCCCCCGCGGCCAGGTCGGTGACGTCCTCCGCCACGGCCAGGACACGACCGGCCAGGCTGTAGCCGAGCGACGCGTAGTCCTGGCCGGGCGACCGGGGCAGCAGCAGGTCGTGCCGGACGCCGCCGGACCTGACTAGCGGCCACTCCTGGTCTGGCTCCGGGTACTCGTGGCTGGCCCAGCCCTCGGCCCGGGTCGCCTCCAGGATCGTCCGCTCGGTGCCCGGGCTGATCGCCGAGTACTGGGTCGCCACGAGCACTTCGCCCCGGCGCAGCGCGGGCGGCGGCTCGGTGACCAGCGCGATCGCGCCGCCGCGCGCGACGATCCTGGTGATGCTGCTCATCGGCCGTGCCTCAGCCTGGTCCGTACCTGCGGGTTGACCACCGAGTCGGCCCAGCCCTCGGTGAACCACTGGATGGTCGCCTGGCACATCTCCGCCCGCAGGTCATCGGTTGCCTCGGCCGAGCTGGATGCTTCGTGCGGCGTCAGCACGATCTCGGGCCGGGAGCGCAGCGGGCTGCCGGCGGGCAGCGGCTCGGTCTCGAAGACGTCGAGCGCCGCCCCGGCCACGATCCCGGCGTCGATCGCGGCCAGCAGCGCATCGGTGTCCACGATCGGGCCGCGGCTGGTGTTGACCAGCAGCAGGCCGGGTCTGGCCCTGGCCAGCAGGTCGCCGTTGACCAGGTGCCTGGTCTGCTCGCCGAGCGGCGTATGCATGGTCAGGTAGTCCGCCGCCGCGACCGGTGGGCGATGGGCGGCTCGCGCCACAGCCCGGCGCGCATCGCCCGGTCATCCGCCACGACGCCCCTGGCCAGGGCCAGCAGCAGGGCCATGGTGTGCTCGGCCACGTTCTCGGTGCCGTAGGCGGGCGCATTGGCCACGGCCACGCCCAGCTCGGTGGCGGCGGCCACGTCGATCTGGTCATAACCGACCCCCCACCGCATGACCAGCTCGCACTCGGTCAGCGCGGCCAGCACCGCGCGATCGATGTGCGGCGTCCACTCCAGCCACACGACCTGCGCCCCGGCGGCTCTGGCAGCCAGCTCCTCACCGGTAGCGCAGCGGGCGGCGGCCAGCTCGGCCCCGGCCGTGGCCAGCCTCGCCCGCTCGTAGTCCATCGAGCCGAGGTCGCCGACGTAATCGGCGTGGAACACGCGTCTCATCGCTGCCTCCCTGGTGCTGTTCCGCGTGGTGCGCGGCGGGGTCGGGAATCGACCGGACTAGGGTCGTGGTGTACTCGTGCCGCGGCGTCTCGAGCAGCTGGGACACGACGCCGGTCTCGCGCACGTGCCCCGCCTCGAGCACCAGCGCCCGGTCGGCCACGGCACGGAGCACGCCGAGGTCGTGCGTCACGAAGATCATGGCCAGCCCGCTGGCCCGGCGCAGCTCGCCGAGCAGCTCGAGGATGGAGGCCTGGACCGACACGTCGAGCGCCGAGGTGATCTCGTCACACAGGACCACGGCCGGGTCGGCGATCAGGGCGCGGGCCAGCGCCACCCGCTGGCGCTGGCCGCCACTGAGCGCGGCGGGGTACCGCTCCAGCAGGTCTGGCGACAGCCGCAGCTGGCCGAACACCTCGAGGATCCGGCGGCGTCGCTGATCGGTGTCCAGGCCGGGCCGGAACTTCCGCAGCGGGTGATCGATGATCGCGCCGACGGACTGGCGCGGGTTGAGCGACGCGTCCGGATTCTGGAAGACGATCTGGATTTCGCGCCGGATGTCCTGGCTGCGGCGCCCGCACGGCCACGGCACCGCCGAACCGTTGACCTCCAGCGTGCCGGCTCGCGGCGTGAGCAGCCCGGCCAGGGCGCGCAGCAGCGTGGACTTGCCGCTGCCGCTCTCCCCCACCACGCCGACGACCTCGCCGGGGCCGATGGAGAACGACAGGTCGTGCAGCGCCGTCATGGCCCGGCCAGCGTGGGTGTAGCTCACGCTGACACCGGTGGCGGCGAGCAGCGGCGCCGGGTTTCCCGGGGCCGGCAGGCCGGCCGCGGCCCCGTTGCCGAAGGCGGCATCGGTGACGCGCGCCGCCGCCAGGGCAGGCTCGCCAGCGCGCACGCAGCGAACCTCCCGCCCGTTCGGCCTCAATGCCAGCGGGACCGGCACGGCGCATCCCTCGGCCCTGAAGCCGCACCTCGGCCCGAACGCGCAGCTGTCCAGCACGACCGACTGGGGCGGCGTGCCGCCGATGCCGCGGACCGGCTTGCCGTCCAGGTGATGCGGTACGGCGGCGACCAGCCCGGACGTGTAAGGGTGCTCGGGGGTGAAGTAGACCTGCTCCGCCGACCCGGCCTCGACGACCTGCCCGGCGTACAGGATGCGGAGCTCGTCGCACAGCACCGCAAGCAGCGCCAGGTTGTGGCTGACGTACAGCGCCGTCATCCGCTGGGCCCGGATCAGGTCCACGATCAGGGCGTTGACCAGGGCCTGCACGGTGACGTCCAGGCCGGTGGTGGGCTCGTCGAGGATGACCACCTCGGGCCCGGGACCGAGCGCGATGGCGATCGCGATGCGCTGCTGCTGTCCGCCGCTGAACTCGTGCGGGTAGCGGTGCATGGCCCGTTCGGGGTCACCGATCCCCACCCGGCCGAGCATGTCCGCGCCCGCCGCCAGCGCGTCGCGGCGGTCGAGGCCCTTGTGCAGCTGGAACACCTCGGCGATCTGGCGGCCGATGCGCAGGGCCGGGTTGAGCGCCGTCGCGGTGTCCTGCGGCAGGTAGGCGATGCGCCGGCCCCAGTAGCGGCGCAGCCGGCGGGTGCTCAGCCCGGTGATGGTCTCGCCGCGGAACGTCACGCTGCCGCCGAGCAGGCGCAGGCCCGGCGGCCGGTACCCGGCCATGGCCAGCGCCAGCGTGCTCTTGCCGCAGCCGGACTCGCCGGCCAGGCCGACGATGCGGTTCTCCGGCAGGTCGAGGTCAACGTCGGCCAGGATCTGCCGGATGCCCGCGCCATCGCGGTACCCGGCGGACAGGCCGTGCGCCGAGAGCAGCACCGGGGGCCTCATCGCATCTGCCCCTGGCGCCCGCCGCCGAAGAAGATCGTGAGCGCGTCGGCGATCAGGTTGACCGAGATCGCGAGGACGGCGATGGCGATCGCGGGCACGAGCACCGGCAGCGGGTAGCTGAACAGCAGGTCCCGGTTTTCCGCGACCATGACGCCCCAGTTCGGGCTGGGCGGCTGCACGCCCAGGCCGAGGAAGCTGAGCGAGGCGATGAACATCACCGCGAAGGTGAGCCGGATGGCGATCTCGACCAGCAGCGTGGGTACGATGTTCGGCGCGATCTCGCGCAGCGTGATCCACCCGACCGAGTCACCCCGGGCCCGCGCCACCAGCACGAACTCACGCGGCCTGATCACCTGGGTGGCGGACCTGATGACTCGGGTGATGCTCGGCGCGTACACCGCCGCCACCGCGATGACGATCACCGACCCCCCGGTGCCGAACCCGGCGATGATGACCAGGACGAGCAGGAACGGCGGCAGCGCCAGCACGATGTCCACGGCCCGGGTGACGATGGTGTCGACCCAGCCGCCGAGGTAGCCGGACAGCAGGCCGGCCGCGCAGCCGATCAGCAGGGCGCCGGACACGGCGATCAGCGGCAGCACGATGACGCTCAGCCCGCCGCAGAGCAGGCGGCTCCACACGTCGCGGCCGAGCAGGTCGGTGCCGAGCAGGTGCGCGGCGGACGGGCCGAGCGCGGGCGCGGCCACGGTCGCGTCCGGGTTATACGGCGCGACGGCCGGCCCGATCAGCGAGATGGCCAGGATCACCAGCAGGCCGATGGTGCCCGCCAGGCCGGCCGGGATGGCGAGGAACCGGCGGATGGCCTTCACGTCGGGGCTACTTGCTGGGTGGGGCGCAGCCGGGGGGTCAGCGCGCGCACCCCGGCGTCGGCCAGGGTGTTCACGAGGACGTAGACCGCGCCGATGATGATCGTGATGGCCTGGACGACGGGCAGGTCACGTGAGCCCACCGCCTGCACGAGCAGCTGGCCGATGCCGGGGAAGCCGAAGACGGTCTCGGTGACGACCACGCCGCCGATCGACCCGGCGAACTGCAGGGCGAGAGCGGACAGGACCGGCGGCGCGGCGTTCGGCAAGACGTGCAGGAAGGTGAGCCTGGGCCCGTGCACGCCGCGCAGGATGGCCGCCCTGATGTACGGCTCGGAGTCGACCTCCCGGGCGTTGGCCCTGGTCAACCGCGTTATGTACGGGATGATGGTGAGCGCGATCGCGGTCGCGGGCAGCAGGTAGGAGGAGAAATCGCCCCACGGCGTAGTGGCGTAGCCGGCTGCCGTCGAGTTCACCGGGAGCCAGCCGAGCTTGACCCCGACGATGAACACCAGCAGCAGCCCGATCACGAACTCGGGCAGGGCGGCCAGCCCGAGGGTGATACCGGACACCGCGGAATCGGCGGCGCTGCCCGCCCGGCGCCCGCTCCACATGCCGACCGGGATGGAGATAAGGGCGGCGATCAGCCAGGCGATCAAGACCAGGAAGAACGTCCGCTCGAACCGGGCCCCGATGGCCGTCGCGACCGACTGCCCGGAGGCGTATGACGTGCCGAGCTGCCCCTGCACCAAGTGCAACAGGAACCGCCCGAACTGCTCGTATAGCGGGGCGTCAAGCCCGTGCGCCGCGTCGAACGCCTTCAGCTGGGCCGGCGTGGCCGCCTTGCCGAGCGCGGCGCGCGCCGGATCCCCGGGCACGGCGATGGTGAGCAGGAAGACCAGCACGCTGACGGCGAGCAGGCTGAGGACCAGGCGTACCGCCAGCCGGAGACACTCAGCCAGGCCCCGCCACCTAGGCGAAGTAAGCACCGTCGAGGAATACCTGCCCGCCGTTGGCCAGCTCGACACCGTGCAGCTTGGTCGATGCGCCGTACAGCTGTGGCTCCCATCCCGGGATGATCCCGGCCGTCTTGTCGTTGATCATTGATAGCGCATCACCGTAGAGCGTCTTCTGCCGGGTGGTGTCCGTGGTGGCCACGGCCGAGGTCAGCAGGCCGTTGAACGAGTCGTCCTTCCAGTGGAACTCGTTGGGCTGCGCGGCGAAGGCCGACTGCAGGATGACCGAGGTGTGCAGGCGGGCCCAGCTGTCGCCGACGAAGGGCTTCTTGAGCCAGACCTGCGTCCAGTAGGTGGCGTGCGGCCAGGTGACGACCTTGATGTTGATCCCGGCGGGCTGAGCCGACTGCTTGAAGGCCAGCGCGGCGTCCAGCTTGTCGCCCTCGTAGGCGTACAGCGTGAGGTCGAGGCCGTCCCGGAAGCCGGCCTGCTGCACCAGGTGCTTGGCGTGGTCCGGGTCGTACGCGAAGGCCTTCAGGCCCGCGGGATAGAACGGATCGCTGGGCGGGACCGGGATATCGGGGCCGGTCAGGAACGCGTTCGGCGCGACCAGGCTCATGATCTGATCGCGGTTCGCCGCGTACTTCAGGGCCGTCACCACGTTCGGGTCGTCGAACGGCTTGGTGTCGCCCCAGGCGGCCAGGTCCACCCAGCCGCCCGCCTTGATCTGCAGCGTCTGGACGCCGGACTGCGCGGCGAGCAGCTTCACGTCGGCGCCGGTGATGTTGTCCACCAGGTCTTCGCTGCCGCCGATGAGGGACTGCACCCGGGTCGAGTCCTCGGCGATGCTGACCAGGTTGACGGCCTCTAGGTAGGGCCGCCCGGTGCGCCAGTAGTCCGTATTCCTGGCGAACTTCGCGTTCGCCAGCGGCTGGAATTCCTGCAGGAAGAACGGCCCGCTGCCGGCCGGCTTGGCGAAGCTCGTCGTCCCGTCCGGGATGATGCCGAAGTTCAGCCCGGCGAGGATCTGCGGGAAGAACGCGTTGGGCGCGGACAGCGCGAACTTGACCGTGGTGGGGTCGGGAGCCGAGATGCCGGAGGCCTTGAGGAAGGGCGAGATGTTCGCCAGCGCCGGGGAGGCGAGCTTGGGGTTCAGGATCCGGGTAACGGAGTAGGCCACGTCCTTGGAGGTGAGCTTGCCGCCGCCGTGGAAGGTGACGCCGTCCCGCAGCCGGAACGACCAGGTCTTCGCGTCCGGCGTGGAACTCCAGCTGATGGCCAGGGCGGGCGTCAGGGCGAAGTTCTGGTCGGCGCGCACCAGCGTGTCGTAGAGGTTCGCGGCCATGTACAGGGTGAACGACGTGCCGGCCAGGGCCGGATCGGGCGTGTCGGCCGAGGCGCCGCCCGCGACCGCGAACCGAAGGGTTCCGCCGCGCTTCGCCGTCCCGGTGCTGGTGGCGGCCGACGTACTCTTGCTGCTGCTGCCACACGCCGCCAGCAGCGGCGAGGCTACCGCGGCGGCGGCCACGCCGGTGCCGACGCGGCCGAGGAACTCTCTGCGGCTGGGCTGATGTGGGCGATTACCCGGTCAGCCCGGTTCAGCGCCGCCATCAGCGAGAACGGAATCAGCAACCTGCTCGCCGAATGGGGGGCCGAGGACGACGGGGGCGCCTGGCTGGATGCGGAGCTCGGCGGTCCGCCCTGGGAGTGCCCGGAGGTCTACGTCGCGTCCTCCCCCATCGCCGCGGCGGACCGGATACGCACGCCGCTGCTGCTCATCCACGCGGATCTGGACCGCAACTGCCCGATCGGGCAGAGCGAGCAGATGCTCGCCGCGCTGCGGTCGCTGGGCCGCGACGTCGAGTTCGTCGTGATCCGCGGCGAGGGACACCTGATGAACCTCACCGGGCGGCCGTCGCGCCGGCTGGCGCGGGCCCGGGCCGTGGACCGGTGGCTCGGCCGTTATCTCGGTCTGGGGGGCGCCCGTGACGACGACTAGCCCGGAACCGGCCCGCCGACTGCCGCCCACGGTGCTGGCCACCTGCGTGCTGCCGTGGGATGACCGGCTGCGCTTCGACGAGGACGCCTTCCGCGAGCACGTCCGCCTGGTCGCCGCGCACATGACGCGGCACCTGTACGTCTTCGGCACGGCCGGCGAAGGTTACGCCGTGACCGAGGCGCAGTTCCGGGACGTCGCCCGCGTCTTCTGGGACGAGGCGCGGCGATGCGCGGTGACCCCGATGCTCGGCGTCATCAGCAACTCCCTGGGGACCGTGATCGAGCGCCTCGAGTTCGGCCTCGGCCTGGGCTACCGGCAGTTCCAGATCTCCTTCCCGGCCTGGGGGCGCGTCGGCGACGCCGAACGGGACGTGTTCTTCGCCGAGACCTGCGGGCGCTTCGGTCAGGCGCAGTTCCTGCACTACAACACCCCGCGTGGCGGCCGGGTGCTCACCGGCGCCGAATACGGGCGGCTCGCCGCCGAGCACGCCAGCCTGGCTGCGGCGAAGTTCACCAGTTCGGACGCGGCGGTGGTCGCCGAACTCGTCCGGAACGCGGCCCCGGTGCAGTGCTTCCTCACCGAGCCCGCCTACGTGCTTGCTGACGGGAACTGCGGGCTGCTGGTCTCGCTGTCCGGTGTGCGGCTCGGCCTGCCGGGCCGGTTCCAGGCGGCCAGAGGCGCCGGGCTGCGCGAACTCGGGCGGCTCGCCGAGGCAGTGGATGAGCTGCTGGAAGACAGCTTCCGCGCCGCCTGCCCGTCGGCGCACATGGATGGCGCATACGAGAAGGTACTGGCCCGCGCGCACGGGGCCAGGCTCGCCCTCCGACTGCTGCCGCCCTACCAGGGCGCGACGGAAGACGCGTACCGCCGGTTCGAGGCCGGGCTCAGCCGGCTGCCCGGCCTCGAAGCGCACTGAAAGGGTCAGGACGTGGAGCTATCCGAACAGCATCACGCGCTGCTCGCCAGGAGCCGGAACGGGGTGCTCGCCACCACCGGACCCGCCGGGTCACCGCACGCGGCGCCGGTCTGGTACCTATGGGACGGCGCCGAGATCCGCATCAGCACGACGCGCACCACCCAGAAGGTCAGGGACATCGAGCGTGATCCGCGGGTGGCGTTCTGCGTGGACGACCAGGTCGCCAGCGAGTACCTCACCCTGTACGGCGAAGCGGTCATCGTGGCGGGCGAACGGGTCACCGAGCTGACCTGGCCGCTCCTGCTCGCGTACATGCACCCGGCGGAAGCCGCCGCCCGGTGGGAGCGGATCAACGCGGACGGCTCGCGCGTGGTCATCGTGCTGCGCCCGGTGAGCGTGACCGGCCGCCAGCAGGTCAGGTGACTGGGGCCTCGCTCCGGGTCAGCGGACCCAGGGCTGGGGTCCGGTGACGGCGCTGGGCATGGCCGACTCGACCGGCCTGGTCTCCGGGGCGGCGGAGCCCAGGATGGCGGCACCGCCCAGCACGGCGGCGGCCAGCCCGAAGGCCGCGCCGTAGGAGGCCGAGTCGACCAGGAAACCCCCCGCCACCGGGCCGACCACCGAGCCCACGTCGCCCGCCATCTGGTAGGAGGCGACCACGGTCCCGCCGTCGCGGTCGATGATGTCCCCGATCATCGCGGCCGGGGCCACGTCCAGCAGGCCGGAGCCGAAGCCGGCCACAGCCAGCGCGGCCAGGTAGGCCTCCGGGCCGGAGAGCAGGGCCAGCATCACCATGCCGACGGCCGAGACGACGCAGCCGGCGATGACGACCGGGCGCCGGCCGAGGGTGTCGGCCACCCGCCCGCCGGGCAGCAGCGCGGCGCCGTTCATCGCGGCGAACAGCAGGAAGCCGATCCCCGTCCAGACCGCCGACCGGTGCAGGATCTCATGGACAAACAGCGGCACGAGGGCACCGCGCACCCCGAGCGCGGCGAAGCCGTCGGCCAGGTTGGCCGACGCGGCCGCCCGCCAGGTGCGGCTCCGAACCGCGCGGGCCAGCGTCACCAGCGAGCCCGCCGACACGCGCTCGCCGGCCTGGCGGCGGTCCGGCACCCGGCGCAGCACGACCGCCGCCAGGATCGCGGGCACGACGAGCAGGCAGCCGTAAATGAAGAACGGCGCCCGCAGCGACCACGCCGCCACCAGTCCGCCCACCGCGGGGCCGCTGATCCCGCCGAGCAGGAAGCCGCCGCTGAACAGGCCGCTGGCCCGGCCGCGCTGGCTGCTGGGCACGGTACCGAGGAGCAGGGCCTGGGCGCTGATGCTGAACATCGCCGAACCTACCCCGCCGCTGCCGCGCAGCACCATGAGCTCAACGAAGGACTGGGAGAACCCGGCCAGGATGCTGCTCGTCGCGACCACCGCGATTCCCGCGGCCATCACGCCCGGCTCGCCGAATCGGTCCACCAGGCGGCCCGCGGGCAGCGCCCCGGCCACCCTCATCAGCGCGAACACGCTGATCACGCTGGCCGCCGCGGTCACGCTTACGCCGAACTGGCGGGCGAAGGCGGGGATGGCAGGAGCGACGATCCCGAACCCGAGTGCGACAGTGAACGCTACCGCGGAGAGGATCGCCACTTCTGGGGGCAGATCGTGGAACGGGCCTCTTCGCACGCCACGCACGAAACGGCATTGTGTCAGTTAACTCGCTGGTACCAAAGGGGTCACGGGGCGCGAAAAATGCGGACAGGGAGAGAATGACGCCATGGCATCACACGTAGCACTGCTACGCGGCATCAACGTCGGCGGCCGGAACAAGGTCCCGATGGCGGACCTGCGCGAGGTCGTGACATCGCTCGGGCACACCGGGGTGAGCACCTACATCCAGAGCGGCAACGTGCTGTTCAGCACGGCGGAGGACGACACCGCGAAGCTGGCCGCGGCGCTGGAGTCGGCCATCGAGGGCAGGTTCGGGATCTGGTCATCGGTGGTGGTCCTGAGCCGGGACGAGCTCGCCCGGGTGCTGGCCGCCAACCCGTATCCGGACGAGCCGAATCCCAGGATGGTGCACGTGGTGTTCCTGAACGGCTCGCCGCCGCAGGACCTGCTCGACCGGATCTCGGCGGCCGAGAGCGCCGCCGCGGCCAAGGGCAGCCGGGACACGGTGCAACTGGCTGGCCCGGCGGCCGGCCAGCCGCCGGCACTGTTCCTGCACACGCCGGACGGCTTCGGCACGAGCGAGCTGGCGCAGAACGTGCTCAAGATCCTCGCGCCACCGAAGAAGTCCAAGCCGGGCCTAGCCGCTACGGCCAGGAACTGGGCCACCGCGACCAAGCTCCTGTCGCTGTGCGAGGAGAAATAGTAAGACTAGACACGGCGCCAACCATTCCCGGTGGCGACCGGAAGGAGTCCTGCCATGCCCGAACCGGCAGCCTGGCCCGCCGACCGGCGGATCACCATCACCGACCTGCAGGCCGCGACCGATCGCGGCGAGCGCTGGTCGATGCTCACCAGCTACGACACCCTGACCGCGGGCGTCTTCGAGCAGGCGGGGGTCCGCGCGCTGCTCGTCGGCGACACCAGCGCCGAGATGGTGCTCGGCCTCCAGACCACCGTGCCGATGACGATGGATCAGCTCATCCCGATGGTGCAGGCGGTGGTGCGCGGGACGCGTACCGCGCTGGTGGTCGCGGACCTGCCGTTCGGCAGCTACGAGGCCGGCCCCGAGGTCGCGCTGCGGAACGCGGTCAGGCACCTGAAGGAGGGCGGGGCACAGGCCGTCAAGCTCGAGGGCGGGCAGCGCGTGCTCCCCCAGGTCCGGGCGATGACGGCGGCCGGCATCCCGGTGATGGGGCACCTCGGGCTGACCCCGCAGAGCGTCAACACGCTCGGTGGCGTGCGGCGGGTCCAGGGCCGCGGCGCCGCGGGCGATCAGCTGCTCGCGGACGCGCGTGCGCTCCAGGAGGCGGGCGCGTTCGCCGTGGTGCTCGAGTCGGTCCCCGCCGATCTCGGACGGAGGGTCTCGGCGGCGCTGCGGATCCCGACGGTGGGCATCGGCGCCGGCCCGTACTGCGACGCGCAGATCCTGGTCTGGCAGGATATGGCCGGGCTGACCACCGGGCGGCTGCCCCGCTTCGTGAAGCGGTACGCCAGCCTGCGCGAGACCCTGCTCGACGCCACGCGCCGGTTCACCGACGACGTGTCGGGCGGGCGTTACCCGGACGCGGAGCACAGTTATACCTAGGCCCGGAGGGGGCGCGGTGGCGCAGCGATCGGTACTGGTGACGGGAGCCTCGCGGGGCATCGGCCGGGCGGTGGCCGAGGCGTTCGCCGGGCAGGGCGACCGGGTGGCGGTGCATCACCGCGGGTCGCCCGGCCTGGCGGCCCAGGTGCTGGCCGGGCTGCCGGGTGACGCTCACACGGTCGTCCGGGCCGACCTGGCCGACGCCGAGGCCGTCCGGCAGATGGTCGATCAGGCCCGCGCGGACCTCGGCGGCCTGGATGTGCTGGTCAACAACGCCGGCATCTACCTTCCGCATCCGGTCACCGACGTGTCCTACCAGCAGTGGCAGGACATCTGGCGGGAGACCCTCGCGGTCAACCTCACCGGCGCGGCCAACGTGACCTGGTGCGCCGTGCAGCACATGAGGCAGGCCGGAGGCCGGATCATCAACGTGACCTCGCGCGGCGCGTACCGCGGCGAGCCGCGGCACCCGGCCTACGGGGCGAGCAAGGCCGCCCTGAACTCGTTCGGTCAGTCGATGGCGCGGGCCCTGGCCCCGCTCGGCATCGCGGTCGCCAGCGTGGCGCCGGGGTACGTCGCCACCGACATGGCCAGCGACGACCTGAACTCGCCGCACGGTGCCGAGCTCCGGGCGCAGAGCCCGTTCAACCGGATCGCGGCACCGGAGGAGATCGCGGCCGCCGTGGTCTACCTGGCCTCCCCGGAGGCCGAGTGGGCCAGCGGCGCCGTCCTCGACCTCAACGGGGCGTCGTACCTGCGCTAGCGCGTGAACCGCTCGAGCAGGTGGCTGAAGGCCCAGGCGGGCTGCTTGATGCCGGAGCAGGAATTGCTGTCGATGGTGCCCGGGCAGCCGCCGTTGTCCCGGCCTGGGCGGCCGTCCCGGCCCGGGCTGCCGGCTGGGCGAGGACGGAGGCCGCGAGGAGCGCCACCGCGGTCAACGCCAGCACGAAACGCCGGGTCATAGATGCCTCCTCACCGAGCCCACGCAACCCGCGGAGCTCACCGGCCACACGAGCATGACTGTTAAGAAACTTTCTTTACGAAAACATCTCCACGCCGCCCCGTCAAGGCCGGTTTGTCCACGCCCGCGCGTCCCGCCGCGCCCCGCGTGTCCCGCCACGCCCCGCGTGTCCCGCCACGCCCGCAGTGCCCCGCCGCCCGCGCGGCCATCCGCATCCGGTGCCGGCGCGAACCTGGCCACGCGGGGCTGGTGTCGCTCCGGGGATCCGTGCGCGCTCCCGCCAACCACGGCGATGTGGCTTAGTAGTGGTCCTGACCACTACGGTGTGACATCGTCGTGGTTGGAGACCCTCAGCGATCGCAGGAGCACGGTAGCTACTGTGGCGCTGGGGGCTCGCGGGAATCTATGCCCGCGCTGGCCAACCGGGCCGGCGATCTGAGGGCGTTGCACCGACGCGGAAAGCAACTTCAGTCGCTCTGGCATCACTGCTACCGGGACCTCGTGGTGGATGCCGCGTTGCGCCATCAAGAGCGCCATTCCGTTCGGCTGACCGGCGCCATGGTGCCGCGTACCAGGCGCAGGAACCGCTTCCGCCGCTCCGGAACCACCCGTTCCAGAGCATTACTGCATGGCTGCCGCAACCATGATGCTGGAGCTGCATGAGTGGGGCATCCATGCAGTATGAGCGTGCACGCCGGAGCAGGGAGCGGGGTAGCAGGAGTTACGAGAGTGAGCCGGGAGCGCATGAGGGCCAGGAGTGGGGGCCAGAGCCGCTCGGCTTACGAGACGGGGTGGGCGGGGGTGGGGGTGAGGCGGGAGGGGTGGGATTGGGGTGGGGTGGGGTGGGGTGAGGCGGGAGGGGTGGGATTAGGCGGGGGTGGGGGTGGCTGTGAGCAGGGTAATGATTTCTTGCAGGGCTTGCCAGGCGTGCTCGGTGCCGGGGGTGCGGCGGTGCGGGGCGCGCAGGTCGCGGACGAAGCAGGACAGGTCGTCGAGGGCCCAGCGCAGCCGGTAGAGCTCTATCGCGGCCATGTCGACGGGCCGGCCGGTGAGCTCGGTGTAGCGCTGCAGTTCCGCACCGGTCTCGGTGGCCACCATCCACAGGTCGCGCTCGGGCGGGGCCAGGCCGACCGTATCCCAGTCGATCAGCATGATCGCGCCGCTGGCCGGGCCAGCGGCGTCGGCGGCGGCGGCGACTCGGATGATGTTGCCGGGATGGGGCTCGCCGTGGGTGATCACGAGGTTCTCCGCGGCCGGCGTCGCGGAAAACCGGGCGCGGGCCCACCGGTCCAGGGTGTCCAGCCCGCGGCGTACCGGCCCGGCGGCCCCGGCCAGGAGTTCCCTGGCCGGCTCGGCGAACGGGCCGCCGGTCCAGGGCCGGCCCAGCTCGCGCAGGGCCAGCTCCAGGTCATCGGGCCAGGACAGCTCCACCTCGCGCCGCGGCAGGCGGACCGCCGTCGGGTTCACGCCGTGCAGGGCGGCCAGCATCGCCATCAGCTCGTCGAGGTCGGGCGCGGGCAGGGGCTTGTCCCACTCGCCGGGGGACCCGTGCAGGAACGGGAACACCGAGACCGTATGCGCGTCGCCGAGCGGCCGAACGGTCTGGCCGTCCAGCGCCGGGACCGGGGCCGCCACGAACGCCAGGCCGACGTCGCGGCGCAACCGCAACGCGGCGTCCATCGCCGCGCGAAGCCCCGCCAACACAGCCGGCCTGGTCCGGCCCAGCCAGCCCTTGTCGTCGAGGTCGTCGACCGTGACGAACCACTGCTCCCCCGGGCCGCTGGTGACCACCCAGTGGTAGCTCCCGCCGCCGACCGGCGCGTACCGCAGCGTCCCTGCGGGCAGCCCCCAGCCGTCGGCCAGGGCGTGCACCAGGTCTCGTTCGCTAATTCCCGCGGGCCGGTCCCTCACGAGGCCTCACCGTACGGCGGCCGCCTGCCCTCCGGTCAACCGAATTTACGCCTGGGCGGTGGGCAGCACGGTCATCACCCGGCCCCAGGCGAGCTCGGTGCCGGCCGCCAGGCAGCCGTCGACCACCGCGTCGGTGCCCAGGGCGCTGACCCGGATGGCGGGCATGACCGGGGCGATGCCCTCGAGCTCCCGGGTGACCGCCTCGGCGAACCCGGGCGCCCGGCCGATGCCGCCGCCGAGCACGATCAGGTCGGGATCGACCACGGTGATCACGGCGCAGATCGTCTTGGCGATCAGCCGCGCCTCCTCGGCCACCACGGTTACCGCGAGCCGGTCACCGCTGGACGCGGCCGCGAAGACGCGCCGGGCCGAGACCGGGCCGCGCATGCCGCCGCGGCGCGCCGCCCGCACGATGCCGGACGCCGACGCGGCCGCCTCGAGCGTGCCGCGCTTGCGGGCTTCCTGCTCGTCCGCGCCGGCCCCGCCGGACAGCGGCATGAACGCGATCTCCCCGGCCACGCCGTGCGCGCCGCGCAGCAGCTGGCCGCCGAGGACCAGGCCCATGCCGATGCCGGTCCCGATGTGCACGAACGCGAAGTGGTCGACCTCCCGGCCGTGGCCGAGGGCCCGTTCGGCCAGCGCGGCGGCGTCCACGTCGTTCTCCATCACTAGCGACGGCCCGAACGCCTCGCGCAGGCCGGCCAGCGCGGCCGGGCGGTCCCAGCCGCGCAGGCCGCCGGTGAGCTTCATCGCGTTGCGCCGCGGGTCGTACACGCCCGGGCTGCCGATCACCGTCTGGGTGATCGCCGCACGCGACACGCCCACGCTCTCGCACAGCAGGTCGGCCAGCCCGACGAGCTCGGCCACCCGGCCGCGTACGCTGGTGGCGTGCGCCCGCAGCGACTGCCTGGCCCGGATCTCGCCGGACAGGTCGGCGATCGCGCCGCGGACGTACTCGTGCCCGATGTCGAGCCCGAGCACCAGGCCCGCGTCCGGCCTGATCTCGTACAGCCGGGCCGACCGGCCGGGCACCCCGGTCCGCTGGCCCGCGATGCGGACCAGGCCCGCGCGCTCCACGTTGTCCAGAGCCAGCGAGACGGTCGGCTTGGACAGGCCGGAGACCCGGGCCAGTTCGGCCCGGGAGCAGGGCCCGCGCTGGCGGATGTGCTCCAGCAGGAGCTGCTCGTTCATCGCCCGGATCAGCGAGGGCCGCGCGGCGAACAGGATCGCGCCGGAGTTCTCGGGCGGCGGCAAGGCCGAGGCCGACCCGGACGCCAGCGCTGACGCCGGCTCGGGCGACGGCAGCGCCGACGCCGGCTCGGGCGACGGCAGCGCCGACGCCGGCTCGGGAGGCGGCGAAGCCAGGGCCGGCTCTGCCGTACCTGTCACGGCCACCTCCAGGGTCAGGGCTGCTCGGGGGGCGTCCGGGGTGCGGGCCCGGACATCCGGATGCCGGAAGATCACGACCTCAGGCACCCGGAAGTTAAGACCTTGCGTCAGTTCGCCAGGGATCTTGTCCCGGACAGATAGTTAGGATACTGTCCTAACAAAATTCGCGGAAGGGGCAACCCTCACCGAATACAGATGTCAGACAAGCGCGGAGGCTGCCCCGCGCGCAGGCACCGGACAGGCGCCGGTGATGCGGGTGAGGTCGCCGCCGGCTCCGCGCGCAGCCTCCGGCTCCGCGCCCGGTCAGGACCTTCAGGACCTTCAGGACCATACGGCAGTAAGGACGAACGGCATGAGACGCCTCACCAGATACGGGGTCATCGTCGCGGCCGGCATGATCGCGGCCGGCTGTACCGCCGGTTCACAATCCAGCTCGAGCAGCGGCTCGGGCAGCAGCAACAAGGCCGCGAGCAACAGCTCGCTGACCATCTCCAACGAAGCCGGCCAGCTCTGGAGCTGCGGTTTCAATCCGCTCAACCCCACCTTCACGATGCTGTCGTACGGCTTCGTGTACGAGCCGCTCGTCTACGTGAACCCGCTGCAGCAGGGCAAGACCACGCCGATGCTCGCCTCCTCGTACCAGTGGAGCAACGGCAACAAGACGCTCACGTTCACGATCCGCTCCGGGGTCAAGTGGAGCGACGGCACGCCGATGACGGCCAACGACGTGGCCTACACCTTCAACCTGACGAAAAAGAACAGCGCCCTGGACCTGACCGGGGCGTGGTCGGTGCTGTCGAGCGTCACCGCGTCGGGCGACACGGTCACGATGAACTTCAGCAAGGTGGCCGTGCCGTACTTCTACTACATCGCAGACCAAGTGCCGATCGTGCCCGAGCACATCTTCTCGAAGATAGCCAACCCGGTCACGGACCCGGTCAAGGCCCCGGTCGGCACCGGCCCCTACACGATGAGCAAGTGCACCCCGCAGAACATCACCTACAAGGCCAACCCGAACTACTGGCAGCCGGGCCTGCCGAAGGTCAAGACGATCCAGTACCCGGCCTACACCAGCAACAACACGGCCAACGACGACCTGGCCAACGGGAGCGCGCAGTGGGGTGGCCAGTACATCCCGGGAATCAAGGCGTTCTACACCGCCAAGAGCCCGGACTTCAAATACTGGTTCCCGCCGACGGTCAACGTCACGCTGATCCCGAACCTGACCGACCCCCAGCTCAAGAACCTGAAGGTTCGCCAGGCCATCTCGTACGCGATCAACCGGAGCCAGGTCTCCACCGTCGGCGAGTCGGGTTACGAGCCGCCCGCGAACCAGACCGGCATCGTCACGCCCACCTTCTCCTCTTCGCTGAACCAGTCGGCGCTGTCGGGCTGGGGCAACGGCTACGACCCGGCCAAGGCGAAGTCCCTGCTGGCGCAGGCCGGCTACCACATGTCCGGCGGGGTCATGACGAACGCGGCCGGGCAGAAGCTGGCCTTCACCGTCAACAACATCGGCGACTACTCCGACTGGGTGGCCTCCATGCAGGTGATCCAGCAGAACCTCAACGCGGTCGGCATTAAGCTCACCCCGCGCAACCTGTCGAACCCCGACCACGTCAACGACCTGAACTTCGGGAAGTTCCAGCTCGCCTTCTACGACCAGCAGACGTTCGGCCCAAGCGCGTACTACGAGCTGAACAACTGGCTCAACTCGGCGAACACCGCGCCGGTCGGCAAGCAGGCCGCCACCAACTACGAGCGCTACAGCAACAAGACCACCGACAGCCTGCTCGACCAGTACGAGACCACCACCAGCGCGTCCGAGCAGCAGAGCATCCTGAACAAGATCCAGGAAGTCATGGTCAGCGACGTGCCGATCATCCCGGTGATCGAGGCGGTGGACTGGTACCAGTACGACACCGGTACCTTCAGCGGCTGGCCCACCCCGGGCAACTCGTACGCCCAGCCGTCGCCGTACGCCTACCCGGACAACGAGCAGGTGCTGCTGCGCCTGTCGCCTAAGTAACCCAGACGCCGCGGGCCGGGGTTTCTCCGGCAAGAGCCCCGGCCCGCGGATCTACCCAGCCCCTCGCTACGGGAGCTGAACTAGCTTGAGATACGCGCTACGCCGCCTCGGTTTCTTCGTCGTCACGCTGTGGATAGCGCTCACCCTCAACTTCTTCCTGCCACGGCTGATGCCCGGAAATCCCGCGCTGGCCATGATGTCGAAGTTCCACGGCGAGCTCAGCCCGAAGGCGCTGAACGCGCTGGAGATCCTGTTCGGGGTCAACACGAAGGAAAGCCTGCTCTCGCAGTACTTCGGCTACCTGCACCAGATCCTGACCGGAAACTTCGGCACCTCGCTCAGCCAGTACCCGGCCTCGGTCACCTCGGTCATCGGCAGCGCCATCTGGTGGACGCTCGGCCTGGTCGGGGTGGCCACGGTCCTGGCCTTCGTACTCGGCACCGGGCTGGGCATCGTCTCGGCCTGGCGCCGCGGCTCGAAGCTGGACAGCATCGTGCCGCCGACGTTCGTGATCGTCTCGGCGATCCCGTACTTCTGGGTGGCCATGGTGCTGGTGCTGATCTTCGGCCTCACCCTGCACTGGTTCCCCAGCCAGGGCGGCTACTACGTGACCACGGACACCCCCGGCCTCAACCTCACCTTCTTCCAGGACGTGCTCAACCACGCGTTCCTGCCCGCCATGTCGCTGCTGATCACCACCATCGGCACCTGGATCCTGATCATGCGGAACACGATGATCACCACGCTGGCCGAGGACTACGTGCGGATGGCGCGGGCCAAGGGGCTGCCGAACCGGCGCATCATGCTCGACTACGCGGCCCGCAACGCGATCCTGCCCAACCTGACCGGCTTCGCGATGTCCCTGGGCTTCGTGGTCAGCGGCGCGATCCTGATCGAGTACGTGTTCAACTATCCCGGAGTGGGATTCATGCTGCTGCAGGCCGTGTCCGGCGAGGATTACCCGCTCATGCAGGGCCTGTTCCTGCTCATCACGGTGGCGGTGCTGTTCGCGATCCTGGTCGCCGACATCCTCACCGCGCTGCTCGACCCGCGGACCAGGGCGGCGGGCTAGCCATGGCCATGCCCGTATCCGGGGTCTCCACCGAGACCGCCGCCGCCCAGGCCCCCGAGCTCGGGTCCGGCCGCGCGCTGGGCCGGATCGGCCGTGCCGTCCGGGTGAACCGCAAGGCGACCATCGGCTCCGTCCTGCTCGGGATCTTCATCCTGATCGCGCTGTTCCCCGGCGTGATCGCGCACGACAGCCCGACGCAGGACGCCTACCCGGCCCAGCTGGGGGTCTCGACCGCCCATCTGCTCGGCACCAACCACTACGGCCAGGACCTGTTCGCCCAGCTCGTGTACGGCACCAGGAATGTCCTGATCATCGCGTTCACGGTCGGGCTGGCCACCACCGGGATCGCGGTGCTGATCGGCGTGGCCGCTGCCTACCTTGGCGGGCTGTGGGACAGCTCGCTCAACGTGGTAACCGACGTGCTGCTCGTCATCCCGCTGTTCCCGCTGCTCATCGTCATCGCGGCCTACGCGCACGGCGGAACGACGCCGGTGCTCATCCTCGCGATCACGCTGACCAGCTGGTCCTATACTGCACGCCAGCTCAGGTCGCAGGCACTCACGCTGCGCAACCGGGATTTCCTCCAGGCGGCGCGGGTGCGCGGCGAGCGGCGGCTCTACATCATCGTGGTCGAGGTCATTCCCACCATGACCTCGCTGATCGTGGCGAGCTTCCTGACCAACGCGCTGTACGCGGTGCTGTTCGCGTCCAGCCTGCAGTTCATCGGCCTCGGCGACCCGAACACGATCAGCTGGGGCACCACGTTGTACTGGGCGGAGAACAACGCGGCGCTGCAGACCGGCGAGCCGCTCTGGGCCATCGCGCCCGGAGCCTGCATCGCCTTGCTCGGGGCGGCCTTCGCCCTGCTGAACTACGCCTTCGACGAGATCGGCAACCCGGCCCTGCGGCCGGTGCGGAAGGTACGCAAGAAGGGCACAGAGGAGAAAGGTAACCAGCAGCGTGTCTGACCCGCCGATGCTAGAGGTCAGCGGCCTGTCCGTCGACTACATCATGGACCGGGGGAACGTCCGGGCGGTCGATGACGTGTCGTTCACGGTCAGCCGGGGCGAGTTCCTCGGCATCGTGGGCGAGTCCGGTTGCGGGAAGTCCACGCTGCTGTTCGCCGTGGCCCAGCTGCTCGCTCCCCCGGCCGAGGTGGCGGCCGGCACGGTCACGTTCGACGGCACGAACCTGGTCGGGCTGACCGACGGGCAGATGTCGATGATCCGCTGGCGGGACATGTCGGTGGTCATGCAGAGCGCGATGAACGCGCTGAACCCGGTCAAGACCATCGGGGCCCAGTTCAAGGACGCGATGCGGGCGCACGGCAAGTTCACCGCCGAGGACATCGCGGCCCGGTCCGCCGAAGTGCTCAAGATGGTCGGCATCGACCCGGTGCACCTGGGCAGCTACCCGCACCAGCTGTCCGGCGGAATGCGGCAGCGGTCGATGATCGCGATGGCCATGCTGTTCACCCCGGACCTGATTATCATGGACGAGCCGACCTCGGCGCTCGACGTGGTGGCGCAGCGCTCGCTGATGGTGCAGATCAAGGAACTGCAGCTGGCGTTCGGCTTCGCGGTCATCTTCGTCACCCACGACATGTCGCTGATCAGCCATTTCTCCGACCGGCTGATGGTGATGTACGCCGGGCAACTGGACGAGATTGGCCCCACCCGGGCCATTTTCGACCGGCCGCTGCACCCCTACACCCAGGGCCTGCTGGAGGCATTCCCGTCCATCCGCGGCCCGCGCGTCCCGCTCAAGGGGATCCCAGGCAACCCACCCGACCTAGCCCGGGTGCCGTCCGGCTGCCGGTTCCACCCCCGGTGCCCGTACGCGATCGACAGGTGCGCCGAGGTCGCGCCGGACCTGTACCCGCTGGACGGGGCGCTGGTCCGGTGCCTGCGCCGCCAGGACGGGAGCCTGGCGTCATGACCGATGACCTGCCCCGTACTGAGTTGCTGAGAACCGAGCGCCTCACCCGGCACTTCAAGATCGGCGGCGCGCTGTCCCGGCGGACGCTGCACGCCGTGGACGACGTGAGCTTCACGATCGGCGAGCGGGAGATCGTGGCGCTGGCCGGGGAGAGCGGCAGCGGCAAATCCACCATCGCCCGGGTGCTGGCTCAGGTATACAAGCCGACCTCGGGCCAGGTGTTCTTCGAGGGCAAACCGCTGTCCTCGATCACCTCGCGGCGCGACCGGCTACGCTACAGCAGCCTGGTGCCGATGGTGTTCCAGGATCCGTTCAGCTCGATCAACCCGGTGTTCCGGGTCCAGCACGGCGTGCTGCGCAGCCTGAAGCTGCACCGGCCGGAGATGTCCGCCGCACAGCGACTCGAGGAGGCGGCCCGGGTCTTCGAGGTGGTCGGGCTGAACCCCGACATGCTGCAGCGCTTCCCCTACGAGCTGAGCGGCGGCCAGCGGCAGCGGGTCGGCTTCGCCCAGGCGCTGGCCATGCGGCCGAAGCTGATCCTGGCCGACGAGCCGGTCTCGATGCTCGACGTGTCGATCCGGATCGGCCTGCTCAACCTGATGGCCAAGCTGCGCGACGAGGAGGGCGTGTCCATCCTGTACATCACCCACGACATCGCCAGTGCACGGTATGTCGCGGACCGGCTGATCGTGATGTACGCCGGCCAGATCGCCGAGACCGGCCCGATCGAGGACGTGCTCACCCACCCCAGGCACCCGTACACCCAGCTGCTGCTTTCCGCGGTCCCCGATCCGCGCGCGCCACTGTCGGTGGCGGCCGAGACCGACCGCGGCGAGCCGCCCCGGGTCATCGACCCCACCCCCGGCTGCCGGTTCCGCTGGCGGTGCCCGCTGGCCATCGACACATGCGCGCAGGTCACGCCGGAGCTCGCGGAACTGAGACCCGGCCACGACGCCGCTTGTCATGTTGCCCAGACCAGCTCCGAGGAAGTGAAGGCCCCGTGGTTAGGAAAGCACTGCCATGAAGCTTGCCGTGATCGGCGGGGGATCCACCTACACGCCCGAGCTCGCGGACGGGATCGGGCGGCTGCTGCCGGACGTGACCGACTTCGTTCTCGTCGACCCCGACCAGGACCGGCTCGCGGCGGTGGGGCCAGTGTCGGCCCGGATCGTGGCCGCCCACGACCATCCCGCCCGGGTGAGCTGGACCAGCAACCTGGACGAGGGCACCGAGGGCGCCGACGCGATCTTGTTCCAGCTCCGGATCGGCGGGCAGGCCGCTCGTCAGCGTGACGAGACCTGGCCGCTGGACTGCGGCTGCGTCGGCCAGGAGACCACGGGGGCCGGCGGCCTGGCCAAGGCGCTGCGTACCGTGCCGGTCGTTCTCGATCTAGCCGAACGGGCTAGCCGTCGGGCTTCGCCCTCCGCTTTCATCATCGACTTCACCAACCCGGTGGGCATCGTCACCCGCGCCCTGCTGACCGCGGGGCACCGCGCGGTCGGCCTGTGCAACGTGGCCATCGGGTTCCAGCGGGACTTCGCCTCGCTGCTCGGGGTGGAGGCCGCCCGGGTGTCGCTGGGACACGTCGGCCTGAACCACCTGACCTGGGAGCGTTCGGTTCTGCTCGATGGCGTGGACGTGCTGCCCGAGCTGCTGGCCAAGCACGCGGACGAGATCGCCCCGCACACCGGGATGCCCGCCGACTTCATCCGGCACCTGGGCATGGTGCCGTCGTACTACCTGCGCTACTTCTACGCCCACGACGCGGTGGTCGAGTCGCTGCGTGGCGCGACGACCCGGGCCGAGGAGGTCGCCCGGCTGGAGACCGAACTGCTCGAGCTCTACGCCGACCCGGCGCTGCGTACTAAGCCGCCGCAGCTGGCCCAGCGAGGCGGGGCGTGGTACTCCGAGGCAGCGGTGGACCTGCTCGTCTCGCTCGCCGGCGACCGGCAAGACGTGCAGGTGGTGAACACGCTCAACCACGGAACGCTGCCGTTCCTGCCCGACGACGCGGTGATCGAGGTGCCGGCCGTGATTGGGTCCGCCGGCGCCAACCCAGTGCCGATCGACCCGGTAAAACCCCTGCTGCGCGGGCTGATCGCGCACGTCTACGCGTACGAGGAGCTCGCACTCGACGCCGCCCTGCGCGGCGGCCGGGACCGGGTGTACGACGCGCTGCTCGCGCACCCGCTGGTGGGCCAGGCGGACCAGGCGCAGTGCCTGACCGACCGGCTGATCGCGGAAAACGCCAGCTTCCTTTCATGGACCTAAGGACACCTCCCATGAGAGCTAATAGTCGTCTATGGTCGACCGTAGTCGTATCGGCAATCGCGGTAGTAGCCGCGCTGGCCTCGCCCGCGACCGCCGGCCGCGGTGACATCCAGCTCGGCGCGACCACGGACGGGCCGAGCAGCCCGGACAACTTCACCGGCCTGGGCACGGTCGACGGCATGCGCGCCTGCAGCGCGGGCCACTTCGCGCCGTTCAACACCAAGACCGCCTCCTACGAGGACAACGTGGTCTCCTGGCCCTCGGTCGAACCCGCCGACGACTACACCGCCAACTCGCTGCTGGCGTTCGCCCTGGGCGCGGATCAGGGTTCTGGCCTTGGCTGACGCGGCTGCGCCTCAGCCGGCCGTGCTCGCCATCGACGGGGGCAACAGCAAGACGGACGTGGCCCTGGTCGCGGGGGACGGGACGCTGCTCGCCTCGGCCCGCGGCCCCGGCATCAACGCGCACGAGGTCGGCGTCGACCAGACCGTGCTGATCCTGGACGCGGTAGTCAAGCAGGCCGCGGCCCAGCTGGGGGCACAGCTGGACCAGCGCCCGGACGGCCCGCTGGCCCGGCACACGGTGGCCTGCCTGGCCAACGCCGACCTGCCCGAAGAGGAGGCGGAGCACGCCACGGCGGTGCAGGCCCAGGGATGGAGCGAGAGCGCCACCGTGGTCAACGACACCTTCGCCATCCTGCGTTCGGGCCTGCCGGACGCGGTCGAAGGGCTTGAGGGATCCGGTCCGCACTGGGGCGTGGCCGTGGTCTGCGGCGCGGGCATCAACGCCGTCGGCGTCGCGCCGGACGGCCGGGTCACCCGGTACCTGGCCCTCGGCACCATCTCAGGCGACTGGGGCGGCGGCTACGGCCTCGGCCTCGAGGTGCTCTGGCACGCGATACGCGCAGAGGACGGCCGCGGCCCGGACACGGCGCTGGCCGGCTACCTGACCCGGCACTTCGGCGTGGAGCGGGTCGAGGAGGTCACGATCGGCATCCACAAGGGCAAGATCCCCGACGACGACCTGACCGGCCTGGCGCCGATGCTGCTGCGCGCTTCCGACGAGGGCGACGCCGTGGCCCGCATGGTGGTGAACCGCCTAGCCGACGAGATCTCGGTCATGGCCATCACCGCGATGCGCCGTCTCGACCTGACCGCCCTGGCCACGCCCGTGGTGCTGGGCGGCGGCGTCGTCACCGCGCGGAACCCGCTGCTGATGTCCGGCATCACCCGCCAGCTCGCCGCGGCCGCCCCGGCCGCCGAGGTCCGCGTGATCGACGTCCCGCCGGTGGCCGGCGCGGCCCTGCTCGGCCTGGACCACGTGCACGCTCCGGCCGCCGCCGCGTCCCGGCTGCGCGCCGCCTACGGCATCTTGGGGGCGGGTCAGTAGCCGGGGGCGGAGGTGGCGCCGGCCGGAGGCCTTAAGGACCTCGTTCCCTTTCCCTTGTCGGTGGAGTCGACGAGCTTGCGGTCGGCGTCCTCGCCGAGCAGCGCCCGGGACAGCTTGGCGAGCAGCTCGCCCAGCTCGGCGTACTCCTCGGGCGACCAGTCGGCAAGCAGTTCGCGCAGCCCCTCGCGGCGGGCCGCGAACAGCCGCTCGGCGGCCGCGCGGCCGGCGTCGGTGAGCACCAGCGTCCCGTCCGAGCGGATCACCATGTCCTCGGCGACGAGGCGGTCCACGAACGGCTTGCCGTAGTCCAAGGTCACGTTGGCCTGGCGGGCCAGATCCTCGGAACGTACCGGGCCTTGCTTGGCCAGCCGGGTGAGGATCCAGGAGCTCCCCGCGGGCAGGTCAAGTCCTGCTAGAGCGGTCAGCCGCTCGTACCCGCGCCGACGGATATCCTCCGCCCCGAGCCGTACCAGCGAGCGTTCCACCTCGTCGACCGAGGAGCGCGCCGGCGGGGTCGCCCCCAGTCCCTCGCCGATGCCGACGGAGCTGGTGGTGCGCAGCGGGACCTCGCGCAGGAACCAGGACAGGATGAACGCCACCACGGCCAAGGGAATCGCCCACAGGAAGACCGGATGCAGGGCCAGCGAGTACGCGTGCCCTATCGCGTCCCTGAGCGCGGCCGGCAGCGTCTTCAGCAGCGCGGGGTTGGCCTGGGAGCTGGCGGCGTTGAACCCGGGCGGCAGCGTGATCCCGCGCAATGCCGCGGCCAGCTCGCGGGCCAGCTGGTTGGAGAAGACCGCGCCGAACACCGACACGCCGAAGGCCCCGCAGATACTGCGGAAGAAGGTGACCCCGGACGTCGCCGCGCCGAGGTCGGTGTAGTCGGCCGCGTTCTGCACGGCAATGACCAGGACCTGGAGGATCAGCCCCAGCGCGAAGCCGAGCGCGAAGAAGTAGACGCTCATGAGCGCCGTCGGGGTGTTCTCGTCCAGCCGGGACAGCAGGAACAGCGCCACCACGAGCACCGCGGTGCCGATGATCGGATAGATCTTGTACCGGCCGGTGCGGGCGATCAGCTGACCGCTGGTGATCGAGGTGATCAGCAGCCCGCCGACCATCGGCAGCAGGTACACACCGGACAGGGTGGGCGAGACGCCGTGCACCACCTGCAGGAACAGCGGCAGGAAAGAGATCGAGCCGAACAACGCGAAACCAGCCGCGAGGCTGATCGCAGCGCTCACGCGGAACACCGGGTTGCGGAACAGCCGGAGCGGCAGCACCGGCTCGGCGGCCCGCCGTTCGGCAAGCCACCAGGCCACGATGAACACCAGCGACGCGGCGAACAGCCCGATGATCTCCGGGGAACCCCAGGGATACGTGGTGCCGCCCCATGACGTCGCGAGCACCACGGTGGTGGCGAAACCGGCGAGCAGGATAGCGCCCAGGTAGTCGATGGTGTGCTTTCGCCGGGTCGAGCTGGCCGGCAGCACCACGGTAATCACGGCGAGCGCGACCGCCCCGATCGGCAGGTTGATGTAGAACACTCACCGCCAGGACAGGTTGTCCACGAAGAACCCGCCGAGCAGGGGGCCGATGACGCTTGATACGCCGAAGACGGCGCCGAACGCGCCCTGGTACTTGCCCCGCTCGCGGGGCGGGACGATGTCGCCCACGATGGCCTGGGTCAGCACGATGAGGCCGCCGCCGCCGACCCCCTGCAGGGCGCGGAACGCGATCAGCTCACCCATGGTCTGGGACAGCCCGGACAGCGCCGAGCCGATCAGGAAGATAACGATCGCGGTGATGAACAGGTACTTGCGGCCGTACTGGTCGCCGAGCTTGCCCCACACCTGGGTCGTCGCCGTGCTGGCCAGGAGGTAGGCGGTGATCACCCAGGACAGGTGGCTGAGGCCGCCCAGGTCGCTGACGATGGTGGGCAGCGCGGTGGCGACGATGGTCTGATCCAGCGCGGCCAGTAGCAGGGCCAGCATCAGCGCGCTGTAAATGACCAGCAGCCCGCGCTGCGGCGCGGGCTGCTGGCCGGCGGCCTGGCTGGTCACCAACGCGTGATACCCCCGCCTACGGGCGGGCAATCGCCAGGTGGTGAGCTGGGATGGAGCGGGTCAGGTGCGGATGTTGCTGGCGGAGAGCTTGACCACGTGCCAGACACCGCCCTGGCCGTTGCCGGTTGTTGCCAGCGGCTTCGCGTCCTTGAGCAGGTAGAGCGGAAGGCCGTTATAGGTGATCTGCTTGACCCCGTTGGCGCGGGTCACCAAGCCGAACTGGCCGGAGAAGACGTCGGCCGGCCCGGCCTGGGGGGTTCCCGTGGCCGGGAGCCAGGTATCGGCGCAGGTGCCGGTGCAGGTGGGCTTGCCGCCCTTCGTGTCCTTCGAGTACGTGTAGACCACCTGGTGGTTGGCCTCGGCGAGCACGTAGCCGATGGCGGATTTCTGCACGATCATGACGGTCGTACCGACCGCCGGGATGGACTGGTCGCCGCTGCTCGGCAGCGGGGCCACCGACTTGTGAGGCGTAGCCTTCGCCCTGGCGCTCTTGGTGGCCGTGGCCGCCGCTGTCGCCGACGACGCGGGCGCCGACGACGGCACGGCCGCACCCGACGACCCGCTGCTCGCCAGGGGCGCACTCGACGGGGAACCAGCCGCCGAATTCGACGATCCCCCGCACGCGGCTAGTAGCAGCACCAGCGATCCGATGCCGGCAGCTGCGGTCCACCCGCTCTTACGCATAACGTTTCTCCAATTCGCAAGGATGACGCGCCGGGCCGTCATGATGTGCGGCCCGGGAACGCTGGAACCTCTGGCGCGCGACGGTCAGCTAGCGCCGCCGACGATGTTGCTCTCGGACATCTTGATTACGTGCCACACACCGCCGACGCCGTTGCCGTTGGCGGTCAGCGCCTTCGCGCCCTTGAAGGTGTACAGCGGACTGCCGTTGTAGGTGATCTGCTTGGCGCCGTTCGAGGTCGCAACCGTGCCGAGCGTGCCCATGTCCTTGTCGGCCGGGCTCGCCACCGGGTGGCTGCCCGTCACCGGCACCCAGATCTGCGCGCAGGAACCGGTGCAGGCCGGCGTGCCGCCCTTGGGGTCCTTGTCGTACGCGTAGACAACCTGTCCGTTGGACACGGCGAGCACCCAGCCAATGCTGGACTTCTGAACACGCAGCACGGTCGAACCGGGTGGCGGCACGTTGCTCAGCGCTGCGCTGGTCGCCTGGCCGCCCGGCTGGGCGGTCGACGTCGTGGTCGAGCTGCTCGGCGAGCCCGACGATCCCCCGCACGCGGTCAGCAGCAGGGCAAGCGAACCGAGGCCGGCAGCTGCTGCAAACCCGCTCTTGCGCATAACGACTCTCCATTCGAGGTTCAGTGTTCTTTGGGTGCACCGGGGTCCATCGGATCCTTCGGATGCACCCCCGTTCCCAATACGCCGGAAACGTACCAGACTGCCGGGTCGGCCGGCGGCTTCTTAGTTTTCTCGGGTTCTAAGCGGTTCTAAGGGTCTCTAAGGGGTCATCCGGCTGCAGAGCCAGGCCAGGGACACCGGGTAACGATAGTCGATGCCCATGTGCCCAGCCTCGAAAAGCTCGAAATGCACGCGGTCGTCGGCGACTCCGATGTCCTTGAGCGCGGCACGGAACGCCTGGGCGCCGAGGTCAAGGTGGTACTCGTCCCTCGTGCCCGCGTCGATCCAGATAGCCCGCAGCCCCCGCAGCGCATCCGTGTGGGATGGCACCATCCGCACCGGGTCCCAGTCCAGCCACCGCTGCCACACGGCTGGCCGGATCGCTCCGGTCGCCGGGTCGAACGGCAGGTCCACGGTACCGTCCTCGTTCGCGGAGAAGCACGCCGCCACGCCGAGCACCGACAGCAGCGCCATGTCCTCCTCCCTGGTGAAGGACACCCGGGACCCGAAGTCCCGCCACCAGCGCCAGATGTCGCCGTCATGGCGGCGCAGGTGCCGGACGGCGGTGGCGAATTCAGGGAGGTAGCAGTACTCGTACAGCGTGTCGCCTGCGTGCGTGGCCAGCGCGCCGAACAGGTCCGGCCGGAGCATCGGCGTGATCATCGCGCCGAAGCCGCCGCTCGACTTGCCCATGATGGCCCGGTGCGCGGCGCCGGGCAGGGTGCGGTACCGCGCGTCCACCCAGGGCACGACCTCGTCGCACAGATAAGAGTGGTACCGCCCGGTGCCCGGCGAGTCGACGAACTGGCTGCCGCCGTAACCGGTCCACGCGTCGACGTACACCACGATGGCCGGCGGCGCCTCGCCGCGGGCGAACATCGCATCGGCGGTCTCGGGGAACGGCTGCCGGAAGGCCGACCGGTTCCGCCACATGGCCACGTGCCCGGTGTAGCCCTGGATTACGTACACCGACGGGTACCGGCGGCCAGGGCCTTCTGACTCGTCGTCATACCCCGGCGGCAGGTACACGAGCACAGGCCGTTCGTACGGGTCACCGAGCGGGTTACCGCGCAGCAGTTCGCTGCTGATGACCTGCTCGTCGAGGCGGCCGGCGAGATCCGCGGACCAGGGCAGCACGGCTCCTCCTAATAGGTGGGAGCCCTAGCCTACGACGCCGCGAAGAGACCAGGCGGACTTCAGACATCGAAGAAGACTGTCTCGCGCTCACCCTGCAGGAAGATGTCGAACCTGAGCTGTCCCTCCGGCTCGGGCACCGCGACGAGCGTGGCCCGCCGCTTCGGCGCGCCGATGGAACACAGCACCGGGTCCGCGGCGTTGGCGGCCGGCTCGTCGGGGAAGTACATGCGGGTGACCACGCGGTCGAGCAGGCCGCGCGCGAACACCGACACGTCCAGGTGCGGTGCCTCGATGGTGCCGTCGGAGGCCGGCAGCGGGCCTGGCTTGAGCGTGACGATGCGGTATGAGCCGTCCGGCGCGGTCGGGCAGCGGCCGAAGCCGCGGAAGCTCTGGTACCCGCCGGGGGTGGCGCCGCGCGGGTCGTCGGGGTGGGCGAAGCGCCCGTCGGGTCCGGCCTGCCACGTCTCGATCAGCCCGTCCGGGATGATGTTCCCGGCGCCGTCGTAGAGCCGCCCGACGATCGTGATCGCACCCGGGGTCCCCTCGGGCACCACGAACGGGCCGTCGGGCCACGGCAGCCGCATCGAAAAGTACGGGCCAACGGTCTGGGAAGGCGTCATCGGAGGCACTTGTCGTTCCGCCCCTCACTCGAACACGGTCGCGTCGCGGCCGCGCAGCACGACGTCCCAGTGGTAGCCAAGGGCCCACTCGGGCTGGGTCAGCTCGATGTCGAAGTCGGCGATCAGCCCCTGCCTGGCCTTCTCGTCGGGCACCGAGTTGAAGATCGGGTCGAGTGGCAGCAGCGGGTCGCCGGGAAAGTACATCTGGGTGACCAGCCGCTGGGTGAACGCCCGGCCGAACAGCGAGAAGTGGATGTGCGCCGGCCGCCAGGCGTTGTAATGGTTCCCCCACGGATACGCGCCGGGCTGAATGGTGACGAACCGGTACCGGCCGGCCGCGTCGGTAATGGCGCGCCCGATCCCGTCGAAGTTCGGGTCGAGGGGCGCGGGATGGTGCTCGCGTGAGTGCCGGTAGCGCCCGCCCGCGTTCGTCTGCCAGATCTCGATCAGCGTGTCGGGCACCGGCCGCCCGCCGGAGTCGAGCACCTGGCCGGTCACGATGATCCGCTGTCCCTGCGGCTCGCCGTCATGCTGCGTGGTCAGATCGGAATCGGTGGCCGTGATCAGGCCGTCGCCGAGCAGCGGGCCAGTCACCTCGGTAAGCCGGTGGGGCAGCAGGACCAGCGGCTGCTTCGGGTGGCGCAGCGCGGTCGACCGGTACCCCTCGAAGTCCAGCGGCGGGTGCACGCCCGCGGCCGGACGCTCGTACGACGGCAGGACCAGCCTGCCTGCCTCCGCTCCGGCCAGGGACGCCGATACGTCAGCGGTCGTCATTGGTGGCTCCTTGCTTGCCCGACGGGAACGGCCCCGTGTTTAAACGAGCGCAGCGCGTCCAGCTCGGCCGGGGTGGGCGCGGCGATGATCTCCGGATCGGCCGCGATGGACAGGTCCCAGCCGGTGCGTTCCTTCGCGGCCGAGGCGGACACGCCCGGGTACAGGCCGGTCAGGGTGAACTCGAGCGTCTCCGGATCGGGCTCCAGGACGCCTAGGTCGGTGATGATCTTCTTGGGCCCGGCGCCGGTGAGCCCGAGCCGCTCGCGGTCTCCCCGCCCCGACCCGTAGCCAACCGAGGTGACGAAGTCGACTCGTTCGACGAACGAGCGGTGGTGCTGCCTGACCACGACGATCACCTCACGGCACGAGGCGGCGATCTCCGGTGCGCCGCCCGCGCCGGGCAGCCGCACCTTGGGGCTACCGTAATCCCCGCCGATTACGGTGGTGTTGATGTTGCCGAACTTGTCGATCTGGGCGGCGCCGAGGAAGCCGACGTCGATGCGGCCGGGCTGCAGCCAGTAGTTGAAGATCTCCGGGACGCTGACCACCGCGTCCGCCGTCTCGGCCAGCATGCCATCGCCGATGGACAGCGGCAGCCGGTCCGGCTTGGCGCCGATCGTGCCCGACTCGTAGATCAGCACCAGCGACGGCGCGTGCGTGGCGCGGGCCAGGTTCGCGGCCGAGCTGGGCAACCCGATGCCGACGAAACAGGTCATGCCGTCCCGCAGCGCCCGGGCGGCGGACACCGTCATCATCTCGTCGGCCGTGTAATCGGCATCGCTCGTCATGACTGCCCCGCGGGTACGGCGTAAACCTGATCGTCCAGCCACCGGGTGAAGGTCTCGCGGTCCCTGGCGATGGCGTCCCAGGCCACGTAGTAGTCGTTGTCACGGATCGAGTAGCCGAGCGCGTAAGAGGGGTGAGCGCCACCCCGCGCCTGGGCCACGAACGTCACCGTCCAGCCAGGCAGCACCACCGCTCCGGGCCGGGGGTCGAGTTCGTCGACGATCTCCTCCACCGTGACCACGGACCGGGCGGACGCGAGCACGGCCTCCTTCTGCACGCCGGTGATCCCCCACAGCTGGACATTCCCGGTCCGGTCGGCCCGCTGGGCGTGGATGACCGCCACGTCGGGCCGCAGGGCGGACACCGCGGTCAGCGTCTCGCCGGTGAACGGGCAGCGGATCGGCTTGATCGTCGGCACCGGCCCGCCACCGCCGTTCAGTGTCTCAAGACGATAGAGGTCAGTACCGTTGTAGCCGCGCAGGACGGCGAACGGGATGCCGGAGGCGCCGGCCACGTAGCGGTTGGCCATCCCGGCGTGGCTGTGTTCCTCTATCTCCAGCGGGACCGGCCAGGAGTGCTCGACCGCGTCGCGGAACCGGTGCAGCGAGCCGACACCGGGGTTGCCGCCCCAGGAGAAGATCAGCTTGCGCGCGCAGCCCGCGCCGATGAGCTGGTCGTAGATCAGGTCCGGCGTCATCCTGATCAGCGTCAGGTCACGGCGCCGCTGCCTGATCACCTCCTGCCCGGCGGCGAAGGGGATCAGGTGCGTGAACCCCTCCATCGCGACCGCGTCGCCATCATGGATCGCCCGCTCCACGGCTTCGGCCAGTGCGACGATCTCCGCCATGTCCCTCCCGGGTAGTTTGCCTGTGCTAACGATAACGCGTCAGCGATCGCCATGAGTACAGTCGTTCGCATGTCGGACGCAGGCGTGTGGCGAGCGGACAACGTCCCAGCTTGCGGTACTGGGGTCCTCGACAAGAGCGTAAGAGGGCGGGGCGATTCCGGCTAGGTCTGCCCCGCGTCGTCCGCCCGGGCTTCGGCCAGCGCGCGCTGCGCGACCGGGAAGGCCCGGTTCGCGACCGGCACGCCGGCGTACACCGCCACCTGGAGCAGGACCTCCTGGATCTGTTCCGGCGTCAGGCCGTTGCGCAGCGCGGCCTTGACGTGCATGGCCAGCTCGTGCTCGTGCTGCATGGCGGCGAGCACCGACAGGGTGACCAGGCTGCGCTCGGCTCGGGAGAGCCCCGGCCGGGACCAGATGTCACCCCAGGCGTAGCGGGTGATGAAGTCCTGGAACGGCTCGGTGAACGGGGTGGTCGCCGCCACCGCCCGGTCGACGTGCTCGTCCCCGAGCACCTCGCGGCGTACCGTCATGCCCTGCCTGGCCCGCGCTGCGTCATCCATGGCGGTGTCATCCATGGCGGGCCTCCAGTGCCTTGTGCGCGTCAAGAGCCGCGGTGACAAAGGCGCCGGCGGCGCCGAGGTAGCCGGACGGCTCAAGCGCCGAGTCGATCTGCTCGGCGGTGATGCCGGCCGACGAGAGCCGTTGTTCCAGCTTGGGCACTGCCAGCAGCACGTCGCGGAGCGGGAGCCCGGCGCTGGTGGCCCGCGCCCCCGCCTCGGCCACCAGGTCGTGTGCCTGGGCGCCGCCCAGCACGCCGGCCAGCAGCGAGGACACGTGCTCGGCGAGCGGCAGGCCCTTGGTCGCGGCCAGGTTGGCGGCCATCCGCGAGGTGTCCACGACGAGCCCGGGCAGCAGGTCGGCTGCCCAGCTCGAGGCCGAGCCGGTCAGCCTGAACAGGGCGGTCAGCGGCTCCCACTCGGCGTGCCAGGCGCCGGCCGCGCGCTGCAGTTCCTGTTCCGAGGCCGCGGCCAGGGTCGCGAGCAGCCCCGGGACCTGCCTGGTGCAGCCGAGGATGGCGATCGAGGCGACCGGATTGTGCTTGTGCGGCATCGCCGAGGAGCCACCGCGCCGCGGGGACGCCGCAGGGGCCTGCTGATCGGCACCCCGCTGATCGGTACCGCCGCCCTCGCTGACCTCGCCGACCTCCGACTGGGCCAGCAGGGTGACATCCCGCGCGATCTTCCCGAGCACCGCCGCCACCCGGGCCAGCGCGGCGCCCAGGTCGATGATCCGCAGCCGGTCCGTGTGCCAGGGCAGCACGGGCAGCGCCAGGCCGAGTTCCTCGGCGAACAGCGCCGCGACCCCCTGGCCGGCCTCGCCCAGGGAGGCGAGCGTGCCCGCCGCGCCGCCGAACTGCACCGCAAGCCGCGAGCGGACCGCGGACAACCCCTCGCGGGCCTCGTCCACGCTGGTCAGCCAGCCCGCCGCGACCAAGCCGAAGGTCACGGGAACGGCCTGCTGGAGAAGCGTGCGGCCGATCATGATCGAGGACCGGTGCACGGCAGCCAGCCCGGCCGCGGCCTCGGCCGCCCCGGCCAGGTCGGCCTGCATGACGTCGATGGCCCGCTGGGCGAGCAGCATCGCGGCGGTATCCAGGATGTCCTGGCTGGTGGCCCCGCGATGCACGGCGCTGACCGCGGCCGGGGGCACCTGCCGGGCCAGCGCGCGGGCCAGCCCGGGCACCGGGTTCCCGGTCAGGGCGGCGAATCCGCCCAGTTCGTTCGGGTCGAAGTTTTCCGCCCTCGCCGCCGCGGTGACCGCCTCGCCGGAGCCGGCCGACGCCAGCCCGGCCCGCTCGAGCGCCCGGGCCAGCCCCGCCTCGGCGTCCAGCATCGCCTGCAGCCACGCGGTGTCGTCCGCCTCGACGCCGCCCCGGGCGAAGACGCCGCCGAACAGCCCGCGCACGTTCGGCTCTTCATGGTCAGGCATGTGCGAGATCAGTCCTCTCCCGTATCCGGGTCACCACCATAACGCCCACCCACCTCCCCACCCCCCTTCCATGTGCGCATAGCTACCTCCGCTTTAGCCGTTAGGTCTGATGATTTATGGTCTGATCATGACCGAGCATGTTCCGGGCGATGCCCGACTCCCGCAGCGCAAGCACCTCGTCACCGAGATCCCCGGGCCCGTCTCGCGTGAGCTACTGGCCAGGCGCGAGCGCGCGGTGGCCCGCGGGGTCAGCCACGTGCTGCCGGTCTTCGTCACCGACGCGGGCGGCGGCGTGATCGTCGATGCCGACGGCAACTCGCTGATCGACTTCGGGTCCGGGATCGCCGTGGTCTCCGTGGGCAACGCGGCCCCCCGGGTGGCCGCGCGGGTGGCGGAGCAGGCGGCGAGGTTCACCCACACCTGCTTCATGGTGACGCCGTACGAGGGCTATGTCGAGGTCTGCGAGGAACTCGGTCGGCGGACGCCGGGGACGCACGACAAGCGCTCCGCGCTGTTCAACTCCGGCGCGGAGGCGGTGGAGAACGCGGTGAAGATCGCCCGGCACGCCACCGGCCGGCAGGCCGTCGTGGCGTTCGATCACGCCTACCACGGGCGCACCAACCTCACCATGGCGCTGACCGCGAAGAACATGCCCTACAAGGACAAGTTCGGCCCGTTCGCCGGCGAGGTCTACCGGATGCCGATGGCCTACCCGCTGCGCTGGCCCGGCGGCCGCGAGGCGTGCGCGGCGAACGCGCTGGACATGGTCAAGAGCCTGATCCACACCCAGGTGGGCGAGGACAACGCGGCCGCCGTGATCATCGAGCCGATCCAGGGCGAGGGCGGGTTCGTGGTGCCGCCGGACGGGTTCCTGCCCGGTCTGGCCGAGTTCTGCCGCGAGCACGGGATCGTGTTCATCGCGGACGAGATCCAGACCGGGTTCTGCCGCACCGGCGACTGGTTCGCCTGCGAGCACGAGGGCGTGGTGCCGGACATGGTCACCACGGCCAAGGGCATCGCGGGCGGAATGCCGCTGGCCGCGGTGACCGGGCGCACCGAGATCATGGATTCGGTGCACGCGGGCGGCCTGGGCGGGACCTACGGCGGCAACCCGGTGGCATGCGCGGCGGCGCTCGGCGCGATCGAGACGATGGCGGTCGAGGACCTCGCCGGGCGGGCGCGCCGGATCGGCGACATCATGCTGCCGCGGCTGCACGGGCTGGCGGAGAAGTACCCGGTCATCGCCGACGTGCGGGGACGCGGCGCGATGCTGGCGATCGAGCTGACCAGGCCGGGGACGCTCGACCCCGACCCGGCCACCACGGCGGCCGTCGCCCGCGCCTGCCACCAGGCCGGGCTGGTCACGCTGACCTGCGGGACGTTCGGCAACGTGATCCGGTTCCTGCCGCCGCTGGTGATCGGCGAGGACCTGCTCGACGAGGGGCTGTCCATCCTCGAAGACGCCTTCGCCGCGGTCTGACGGCGGATTGCCCCTGGGGCGCCGCCGGACGCGCGGCACGAGGAGCTGACCCGGCTGATCATGGCGGCGAAGCCGAGGTTCGGCGCCCGGGTCATGCTCGACCTGCTCAGCGGCGAGCCGACCGAGCTGACCCGGCTGGACATGGTTCGCAGCAAGCCGCTCCCCTTCCCGCCCGAGCCGCTCGCCTACCTGGGCGTGCAGGCCACCCGCTGGTCACTGGCCCGGGCGGACAACCGGTCCGGGCGCAGGAACCGGTGGCTGCGGGCGCTGGACGCGGCGGGCCTGGGGTACGACTCCTGACGTGCTCTCCCCGGCCTGGCTTCCCCCGGCCTGGCTTCCCCCGGCCTGGCTTCCCCCGGCCTGGCTTCCCCCGGCCTGGCTTCCCCCGGCCTGGCTTCCCCCGGTCCGGTTTGACGTCAGGCCGGAACGCGCGAATCCGGTCGGCGGCTTCCTTCCCGAGCATGTGCGGCATGACGAGGTCCGTGAGCAGGACGTCGATGTCGCCACCGGCGCTGGTGGCGATCTCGATCGCCTCCCGGGCGCTGGCGGCAGTCAGCACGTGGTAGCCGCTGCGTGCCAAGATCCTGCGGGTTACCTCCCGTATCGCGGGCTCGTCCTCGACGACGAGAACGGTCTCGCCCGCACCGTGACCGGCCGCCTGCGCCCGGTCCGGCCGCGCCCCTGCCTCTGGCCCGATGGACGGAAGCAGCACGGTGACCGTGGTGCCCTGACCGGGTTCCGAGTCGATCTGCACATCCCCGCTGGCCTGGGTGATGATCCCGTACACGGTGGCCAGCCCGAGCCCGGTTCCCTCGCCCTTGGGCTTGGTCGTGAAGAACGGCTCGAACGCGCGCTCAAGAATCCCCTTGGTCATCCCGGTGCCCGTGTCACTGATCGTCAGGCACGCATACTGGCCATGAGGCAGGCCACCGCGGCTGGCGGCGGGGACCTCGTCCAGATAGCTGGTGCCCGTCTCGACCACCAGCCTCCCGCCGGCCGGCATGGCATCCCGGGCATTCACCGCCAGGTTGACCAGGACCTGCTCGATCTGCCCCGGGTCGGCGAGCACCACGCACGGCTCCGCGGCCAGGCGCATTTCCAGCGTCACGCGCTCGCCGAGGGTACGGACGAGCAGATGCTCGACCCCGGCGATGACCTCGTTGAGGTCCAGCGGCCGGGGCGGTACGACATCACGGCGGGCGAAGGCCAGGAGCTGAAGGGTCAGTTCCGTCGCGCGCTCGGCGGCCTGCCGGATCTGCGCGACGTCATCCCGGACCGATTGCCAGCGGATATTCCGGCCGCCCTGGGCGACCTCCTCGGTGATGAAGGCGGCGTAGCTGGAGATGACGGCGAGGAGGCTGTGGTAACTATGGGCCACCCCGCCGGTCAGCTGGCCCAGGCTCTCCAGCCGCTGCGACTGCCGGAGCGGCCGTTCCGGCCGGGTGGTCACGTCGCGGACGGCCGCCATGACCAGGATGCCGTCGCCGGTACCGACACCGGAAAGCGAGATCTCGGCGGGGAACACGCTGCCGTCGCGGCGGCGGCCGGAAAGCTCCGTCCGCGCGGAAGCCGGGTGCGGCGCCGGACGGGCCATGTACCTGGCCCGGTGCGCCAGGTGCGCCGCCTTGGCGCCATCGGGTACGAGCGTCTCCACCGGCTCGCCCTCGAGCACGTCGCGCTGATACCCGAACAGCTGCTCGGCCTGGGCGTTTACCAGCACGATCCGGCCGTCACCGTCCAGGCACAACATGGCGTCCGGGGCTCCGTCGAGCAGGCCGGCCAACAAGTGATCAGCGACCGTCATGCCGCCCTCCAGTGGCATCGCCAGGCACGCGGGCCTCGGCCACCGCCTCTCATGGCTTCCCGGTACAGATCCCGCGGACCGGAACTGGCGTCTGTGACCTTGAGTATTTTATATATGGCATAACGTTACACGGCGTCAGGCGGGCAGGATTCGGCCGGGTGCCGCCAGGCGGAGCCTCCGGGGTCTGCCGTCAGGCGGAGCCCCGCGGGCTGAATATCCCGAGCGGGCTCGGCGCGGTGAACTCGACGCGCAGCACGGCCTGGCCGTCCGCCAGCACCACGGTAGTCATCGTGGCCGGGCGGAACTTGGTGTTCACCGTGCCCAGGTTGGCACGCAGGGACTGCACGTACGCGGCGCGGGCCAGGTGCGCCGCCCGGACGTTCTCGGCCAGGTCGACGAACCGGAGCGGGACGCCGACGCTCGCGCCGGGGCCGTCGTTCCCGAACTGCACGATGCTGATTGGCTGGTGCCCGGCCAGGGCGACGAGCGCCCGCATCAGCCGGGAGTCGACCCGACCCGCGGTGAGCTGTGTCCGGGCGGACGCCGGGACGGTAATCTGCGGGTCGTTCAGCAGCGCGGCCCCGGCGGCCTTCCGGCCGGCCAGGTCGGCGTTGAGCGCGGTCTGGTATGCGGCCGCCCCGTGCGAGGCCATCACCCGGACCGTGACGGCGGGCGGCCCGGAGCCGAAGGACGCGAGGACGGCCGGCGCCCAGGCCGTGTCGAGGCTGCTGCCGAACAGGCCCCGGACGGTGGCCGTCTCGACGACCACGGCACAGCTGACCGGATCGGGCGAGGTGGACCCGAGCACCACCAGTTCGCGCTGGGGGAACCCGTGCGCGGCGAGCGCCGCGCACATCACCCGGTCACATGCCACGGCGCGGTCCCGGCTGACCTGCCGGGCGACCCAGGCGGCGGCCTGGTCGCGGACCGCTGCCTGCTGGCGCTGCACGGCGGCGCCGGTCGGGCCGCCGGACGGCGACCGGGCGAAATGCCTGACCGCCGCGACGGTCAGCGCCCCGGCCACGAGGACCACGATCGCCACCCGGACGGCCAGGCGGCCCCCGGACGGGCCCCGGGTCCCGGTGGCGGCCCGAGGCGGCGCCGCTGGTGAGGGCGTGACCGTGGCCTCGGCCTTCGGCGCGGGCAAGGGCTTGACGGCGGCCGGGGGTCCGGCTGCGGCCGGGGGTCCGGCGGCGGCTGGGAGCTTGGCCGACCCGAGCCACTCGGTGATGTCGTCCTCGGCGACGGGCCCGGCGTTGGCGGCCCGCTGCGGCAGTTCCTTGCCGCGGTCTTCATCTGCCATGCTGGCCAAACCCCCCTGAGCGGTACGCACTATAGGGCGATACAACCGCACGGTATAGCGCAGCACAGGATCGATGTCTATTCAAGCCGACCAAGCAAATGGCGGGCGGCGTCATCTCCCTGGGTCAGGACGGCTACTACTACCGTCCGTCCGATACCTTCTTCAGCATGTTCGGCCGGACCATCGCCGGGCTGCGGATGCTCACCGGCCAGCCGGTGCTGCTGGCCGAGACCTCGGTGGGCCCGCAGGTTGGCGGTGTGGCCAGTGCGCGGCAGGACGGCCAGGCCGGCGGTGGGGATGGTGCGCTTGAGCATCAGCGCGGGTTCTTGTTCTGGAGCTGGACCCTGGCCGGCCCGATCGCGTACCGTTCGGCCACCTTCGCGGCGCCCTCGGCCGCGAACGCGGCCGCGGTCAGCACGGACTCGGCGCGGAAGGCCTCGGCGCGCTCGGGCTGGGCGCCGTAGCCGGCCCCGGCGACCACCGCCGAGATGACCCGCTCCGGGTG
>WNFY01000482.1_pt1 | contig 53355 bp, 58 predicted proteins | sample 5400091 | NCBI WGS metagenome assembly WNFY01 (sample SAMN13153364, study PRJNA577476) | soil metagenome | isolation source: 60 cm soil or saprolite under grassland replicate 1 | place: USA:California | collected 2016-06-15
GTCGTCGTCGTCGTCTCGGCTTCCTTCGTTGCGCACGAGGTCAAGGTCATCATGGCGATGACGGAGGCCGCAGAAGTGAGCATGATCAATTTTTTCATAAGTTGAATTCTTTCTTCAAAGAACAATTCGTCGGAAGTCGCTTTGGCAGATGTATTAAAGAGAACAATTCCAGTTAGATTTCGATCCTGGCTCGTTGTCGTTTGATTTCGGCGCGTCTGCGTTTCGATTCCAGAATCTTTCGCTTTAACGCCGCAGGCCGCGACGACTTTCGGCGGCGAGCTTTTTCGCGCTCGGCGATCTCAGCCGCGCGCCGCTCTTTTTGAGTCCGCTCGATTGCATCAAGCAAGCGCTCCCGAGCCAGCTTGCGATTTTGCGTCTGCGATCGGGAATCCTGCACGGTTACGCTGATTCCACTCGGCCGATGCCGCAGTGTTACAGCGGTCGCCACCTTGTTCACATTCTGACCACCCGGCCCGGATGATCGCGCAAACGTCTCCTCAAGATCGGCATCGCGAATGCCAAGGCGCCGCATTCGCTCGCTTAGCGCGTCTTTTGACATTACTCAATCATCAATCCGCTCTGTACAATTGGAAATTGCCGATGGCCGGACTCGAACCGGCACGGGCCTTTTACGGCCCAACGGATTTTAAGTCCGTTGCGTCTGCCATTTCGCCACATCGGCGCTGCGTTCCTTGGAGTCTAAGCACGTTATGTGAGCGGCGAAAACAAATTTGGCGAAGCTTTGACCGGTTGGAAAGAAAGTCTTGAACTTCGGTTCCCAAATCTTGTAGAAGATTGATGAGGGCAAGTCCCCAACAGCCAAAGCAGAAAGGCCCAGTCTTATGCCGAAACGCCTCGCAATCACCATCGCCGGGGCCGTTTCGCTCGGCAGCTACGAGGCAGGCGTTCTTTACGAAATCATCGAGGCGATCGGGCAACATAATGACAGCGGTTCAGGCAAAGAGGACGATAAGATCTACATCGACGTGCTGACCGGCGCTTCTGCCGGAGGCATGACAGCGACGATCGCGGCGCAAAAACTAATGCTTGAGGCGGACGCGCTCAGCGGTCCCTACAGGAACTCCTTCTATCGTCCTTGGGTCGCCGAAGTGAACCTCGACGGTCTGCTCGCATTTCACGGCAATGATGATCCGCTCAAATCTATCCTTTCATCAGAGCATGTCATCGATATATCGAAGCGGTATCTTACCGCTCGATATCAGAGTCATGTCGATCCGCCACGCAAACGGCATCGGGCCGCCGCGAAGCGTATCCGACTAGGACTCGCGCTGGCAAATCTCAACGGGATTGATTATGGTCTGTCGCTGCGCCCGGAAGGGAAATTTATTTACACCCGCCATCAGGACGAGCTCTCCACTTGGATTGACGAGGGGGTGGCCGCGGACGATGCATTCGATTTTTGGGATCCTCTTCGCAATGCCTGCGTCTCTTGTGGCGCATTCGCTTTTGCATTTCGCGTGATCGATGTGGTTCGTCATGAGCTTGAGTTTACACGGTCGAATCGCGACACGGTGATTGCTCCCACTCAAACGTTCAGCTACACGGACGGCGGCACGTTTCAAAACGAGCCACTCGGTCTCGCGAAGAGCCTTGTCGATTTGATCGACGAACATAAAAACGTCGAGAGCCGCTTCTATCTTTTCGTGGCGCCCGGAGTTAAGAGTTCTGTTAGCAACGCAGCCTTCACCGCCGAGGCTGCTAATTTTCGCGCAACCGCGCTCCGACTGGTAACGGCGATTTTTTCGCAGTCCCGTTTTCAAGATTGGATTTTCGCGGAGAAGTTGAACGCGCAAATCGAAGTTTTTAACGCTCAGGTACGCGCGATGCTTCCGCTTTTCCGCGGTAAAAGTGCCGCAAACGCCAAACGCGCGAACGCCCTCGGAAGCGCGATCAGCGCGATCCTTCCCGATCTCTTTGAAGAGCGCCCTGCGCCGCGTCCGGGCGAGCCGGCTTTGGAAACTCTCGCGGTCGCGCGGGAGCGGATCAGAAATCAGTGGAGCGAAGAGTATGACAAACTTCCTGCAGCCAACCGAAATAACTGGGTCGACACGGTCCTTGCGCTCGAAACTGTTGCGCAACTCTCCAATCGGGAAGAAATGGCCATTTACGCTGTTACCGCGTCGAATAGCGAACTGGCGAGCTGGGAACTTTCGTCGTTTGCCGGTTTCTTCGATCGCCGTTACCGCGATCACGATTATGACGTCGGCCGCGCCAAAGCTCGCCAGTTTTTGACCGACACGAAAGTGAGCGGACCCGGCCAGCTCGGGCCGATTCGCTATCCAAATCCCGAGCCGCTGCGAGCGATTAATCCGCAGTTGGATGGCTTAACTTTGGAACGAATGGACAGGTATCCGCGCGAGCTGGTTCGTGATCGACTCAGCAGCCGGGCCCACGACGTTCTAGCGCAATTTCAGGTTGGCAAGCCACCCTTCGGCGGGTTTTTACGCGAAGCCATTGTCGACGCTCTGGTCAAACCGCAATTAAACAGACTATTCAAACTCTAAACACGTCCTGAACTTGGTTGGAGGCGACTTGAAAGCCAACAGATTGTTGCGTGTCTTTCGGGGGCGGTTGTTCGCGCGGTCGCTTCTCGCGGTCCTACTCTATTTGCTCCAACCTGGTCCTCCCCGCTGATTGCCGCTGAGGAACACGCTGTAGCGAAGCTTTCGTCCCTAAGCAAGCAGGTCGCGGGATCACCGCCTTGTTTGAGAGCGTAATCGGCAAGACACCGGCCAAGATGCGCGGTTACACGAGCATTGGCGGGATCGACCCGCATCGCGGCTCAAGGCCTTCGACTGTTCCCTCCTTGATCCTGTTCTCCAGCCATTCGGAAACTGTGATTTGCAAGAACGGAGAAATCGTCTGGCTAAAGCGGTCTGAGACGCTCCATTTCAGGAATCGCTGTAACGGCCCGGTGCTTGGTTTGGATTTCTTTCAGAATGTCTTGCAACTCTCGCGACCGGGATCCGCGTAAACTTTTCGCTTGCGCTAGCTTCCTAAATTGATACAAACAAATCAACCTCTTAAAACCTTCCATGTTCAAACATTTTCGTCTTTCGGCCGCACCGCGCGGCATCATTGTCTGTGCGATCACGCTGTCGCTCTGTGCCTGCGCCACGGTGACCAAGTCCTCAAGTCAGGTTCGGGTGCAACAGCTCAAAGCGGCCCACCTGGCCTTTATCGACCACTATACATGCGTCAAAGGCACGAAGCCGACGTGGGATCAGGCGAGCTTCGACAGCGAAGTGGCGAGGATTACACAGCAATTCACGGATGCGGAGGCCGCTGAATCGAAGACGGTGCCTGCGCGCAAGGAGTTCATCAAAAATTCCGCCAAGCTCTTTCAGCGCGATGCTGCCCTTGTCCGGAAACAGCATTGCCTAAGCCCAAGCTTCGCCGCCAACAAAAAGAAGCAGCTCCAGCAAAATTACGATCTTCTCCTGCAGCAAACATCGAGCTGAATTCAATCCTATGTCGAAACTTCAAGATGCACTAAACCAAATCAAGGATCCTACAGTAGCCGACGCAAAGACTCAGTTCGAACAACTAATCACTGAAGGGAAGGCCGCTTCCGAAGCCTTCATCCAATCCAGCGCGCAGCAACTCGAGCAGTGGACCATTGACGTCAGCGAGAAAAAAATGAGTCAGGATGAGTTCGACAACCTCGTTAGTTCGCAGACAATCGTCGCGAAAAACTTTGTTGCCAGCCAAGCACTCGCGGCGCAAGAGCGCGCGGAACAGCTGACCATCAACGCGCTCGAACTCGCCGCCACGAAGATCGTGCCACTGCTGATTGCTCTGTAGCTTCGCCGACCGGGGCGAATTCCGAGCGGTTTCCTGAATGGAATCCACGTTTAGAGCCCGTTCCTAACAGTTCGACTACTTCGTCATTTGCTGATGCGGCGTGGTCGTGGGCGTCGTCAAAACTATAAGCGATGAGCTGGTGGAAATTTCTACCCTTGGGAATTGAGCTTGTCCGTCCCACCTCAGATTTTTAGACCCCACGATGCAACAAGCGGTTGGGACGGAACCCTATAATCGATTCGGGCCTACCGCTCCAAAATGATTCCTTGCTAGTTCAGACCCGCAAGTTACAAATGAGCGCAATCTTACACTATCTAACCGCCCCAGGCGCTACAATCCATGGAATACATCATTGTAGAAATCAAAGATCAACCCAACGTCGATGCTGAGGTTTTGATCAATCGGCAGCCGAACGGCAGGACTGGGGTGCTGTTAACGTTAGGAGGGTCTGGATGGATTCTTGTTTCCGTCGATTGGCCCGGCGCCGAAGAGCAGGAGGTGGAAGTTAAGAACACAACGCCCCAGCACGCGATGAATGTGACCATCCAATGCGGATGACGTACGGCGGCTTGATCCGGTATTTCCAGAAAACATATCCGCCTCTCCTTTGATTCAATATGAAGATCACCTCTCGCAGAAAGAACGTCTTAATTGGAGTGGGGATATTCCTTGCTGTGCTGCTCGGATTTTGGATCGTGCTGCGGGATCGTCCGCCGCGTTACAACGAACCGCTGGCGGGACAGAGCGGCACGTCGTCGGCCGACGATCCAGCGCTGAGAGGCATGTGGCCGGACAAAGTGGACCAGGACGACACTACCTTGATGATGGTTGCCTTTTCAGGCGGAGGTTCGAGAGCGGCAGCGGTCGGATGGAAGACGCTGGAAACGTTGAGACGTATTCCGTACACGTTTACCGCGGACGGACGGCAAGTGGAATCGAACCTTGCTCGGGAGATCGATCTGGTGGCAGGCATTTCCGGAGGCAGCTTTGCCGCGGCTGCCTGGTGTCTATGCGGGGGTGATTTGGCTCCTTTCCAAAAGCGGTTCGTGGAGCGCGACATCCAAAGCACCCTCGCGAGGAATCTATTCTCCAGCAAGGGCGTCGTTGCTGCATTTTCCCGAAGGTACGCTCGAATCAATTTCGCAGCGGAGCTTTACGATGAGGAAGTCTATGAGAGGAAGACCTTCGCTGATCTGCCAGCGCGTCCGATCTTGCGAATTCACTCCACCGATTTGGCTTTGGGACGGCGTTTCACGTTTACGCCCGACACCTTCGCCCGTTTGGGTTCTAACTTAGGCAACTATCCCATCGGCTACGCTTGTGCGGCTTCTTCCGCGTTCCCAATTCTACTTACTCCTTTGACGTTGCGTAACTTTGGACCGCCTCTCGATCTTTCACAGGACGTCGAATACGTTCTAGGGAAGAAGAATGCGCGCACCGATCTGAATGCGGATTTGCAAACGAAGGCATGGGAATACTACAACAACAAAACCAACCAATACATTCACCTCGCGGATGGGGGATTGGTTGATAACCAGGGACTGCAATCCATCCTCGATGAGTTCGAGACGAACGGCATCATCAACCGCCGGATCAACTATTCGAACATACCGCTGAAACGCCTGATCATCGTCAACGTGAACGCGGGGATCGCCGGTGAAAACCGGAGTGGACGCTCACCTTCGCCGCCGAGTATTGCGTCAGTAGTCGAAAGCAGCATGGTCTCGTCGATGGACGTCCTTTCCGCCAGAAGGTGGATGGATATTCGGGATAAGTGCATTGAAATGTTCAAGGCGGCGATTGATAGAGGAGCCGATACGCCATCGCTTTCCCAGCTAGAGGAGCCATACCGCATTGAGGTGAGTTTCCGCAACATTCGCGATCCCGAACTACGACGCCGGGCGATGGCCTTGCCGACGTCCTTCAAGCTTAGCCCGGAGCAGTTGGCTCTCATCGACAAGGTTGTTCCCGAGTTATTGAAGGAAGACCCGGAACTCAAGCGTCTTCAAGCTTCAGTAGAAAAGACGAAATGAGGATGTGCGCGCTTTCCGAATACTGCGCAAATTCACCGTCGGCTAAAGCGACTGCTCCTTTACTGTTTTTAGGATATTGAGCTTTTGCTTTAGGGCGAGATGCTACGGGTGGCCGGGTCGCTGAGAACCCACCTACCAAACTTCACATAGGGGTTGTCAGCTGCGGCTTTCGCCAGTTCATCTCGCAGTTGACGCAGTCCTTCGGGTCGATCGCGAACAGGCTCGATAATGCCGCTTTGCTTGCTGAGTTCGTAACCGCCAATCAGTGTCGCGAGCCGTGGCAGCCACACGGGAATATCACTATCCTGCGGGAGCGCCGCGTCCCAGATTTGCGAAAAAAGCCTTTACCCGGGCCGCAATAGAGAGATATCATTACCGGCGAGTGAGGAATTAGTATCAGAAAAATAGGCACAATCAACGGCAATGACATTATCGAGCAGGATGACGGCAGTGTAACTTTCTCAGCTGGCGCAACCCTCGATGGAGACGGCGCAAATGGTCAGTTCGGGGAGGCGCCCTGTTACGCGCCCTCGTCTTATCAAGGACCAACGCTCGATGTTATCGGAAATGCCGGCCACCAGGGCAACTGGTTCGGGGTCGTCACGGACACGGGCGATGAAAAGGGAACACCCATTGTGCAGGAAGCGACCGATCCATGCCCTGGCGCATACATTTCGGCGACTTCGCTGCATTTACTCGATGAAAACGGACAGCGGTTGCCGGCTTCTTCCCCATTTAAATACGTCGACTCCGCGACAGTTGCCTTCATCGTCGTGCCGCCGATGATTGTTGAGGGTGTCGCGGGCATTGTGCTCGGTTGCCGCTGTGTCGTGACCAACTCACGAACAGGGAAGAGTACCGAAGCTGTCGTCGCAGACACTGGACCGCACGATCACCTCGGAGAAATCAGCGTCGCTTGCGCTAAGGCAATCGGCGTTCCGACTGGTACAACTCATCCAGCGAACGGTGGGGGCGCATCATCGCCGACGATTAATTACCAGCTCTTCCCGGGAACGGCGGCAGTAGTTAATGGTGTAACTTATCCATTGCAACACAGCTAAGCGGCCCGACATTTTGCACGTGCAAAATTCTCGCGTCCTGAGCGGGGTGGCAGTTTTGCTCGCCTGCTGTTGGAGTCCTTTCGCGCCGCTACCAGCGCGTGGAGCCGATGAGTCTTCCGCCGGGCCGCTACCTTTTGCGTGCGAAGTCCGTTACCATTTCCGGGAACATTTGCGAGAGGCCAAGCCCGGGGAGAAGAAGTTCTCGGCGCCATCCTATGAACGCGAGGCGCTGCCGATGTCGCGCGTTGCAGTTTCAAACGGCTTGGCAACACGAATCGTAGAGGGCCGTGTGGCACATCTGCCGTATCAATTTTTAGTAAAGATTGGCCGAAACAGCGAGAGCGAATCCGCAACTCTCGAAGTCAATGTCCTTGACAGCTCGGGCAAGTCGCTCACTGGTTTTCCACAAACTATGCCAAATCCGCTTACGAAGACTGGTGATACAAGCCGAAGGGAATTTGAAATTCCAATAGACGACACACTCAAAAAGAACATCGAGAAGGCGCTTCTAGCCAAAGATCAATTCCTGACGCATGCAGATCTAATCATCGGCATGGACGATGATTTCCTCTCGGCCGATTTTCCGAAATGACGCGTATCTAACGTCCAACCATTTCTAACTGTGTTCCGCGCAAGATGGGCGCACATGCGCTTCGTTGTTACTCCGACTAGCCCTCGGGAAATTGCACGACTCTCTCATCATCTTCGATGGCGAGTCTCCTCACTTTAGCTCGGCGAAAAATCATCCACACACCAGCGAGCACGAAACACGCGCCGAGAAGTGACCAGAGAGAAAATTTCTCGCCACCGATTGCCCATCCTAGCGCCACGGCACCCGGCGGCGTGACGAGCGAGATCGCCTGCAAATTGGCCACAGTCATTCGCGGCAGGAGCCAGTAAAGAAGCAAAAATGTGAGCGCCGAACCGATCACGGCCAGGTAAAGCAAACAGAAGATAGACAAGCCGCTCCAATGAAAACGCAGCGGATTTCCCTCCACGATGAATCCGGTCACGAGCAAAGGCACCGCGCCGAAAATCATTTGCCAGCCCGCGATCATCGCTGGAGCCAACTGGATCACGCGCGCTTTGAGCAGGACATTGGAGAACGCCGCGCCGGCGGCTCCGCATACGATGCCGAGCCCTCCCCAGAACGCCATCCACCCGTTGAAACCGAGAAGCCGCTCGCAAATTATGGTCACGCCGCCGAGCGCAAGCAACGCGCCGGCGAGTCTTCGGAGGCGCAATGGTTCATCGGGAAGCATCAGATGCGCGAATACCATTCCAAAGATCGGGATCGTCGCCTGCAACACGGCCGCCAGCCCGGATGACACATGCAGTTCACCCCAAAAAAGCAGTCCGTAGTTCACGGCAAACATCAGGACGCCAGTGAATGCGAGCACTGCGTAATCCGACGCCTGCTGTGGCAACAGGCGCACTCGCCCGACTGAGACGACGAGAAGCACAATGATCGCGAGTAGAAATCGGATTCCCGCATAGGAAATTGGCGGCAAATCGCGCAATCCGATCTTGATCACGAGCCAGGTTGAACTCCAAACGACACAGAGCGTAAGCCATGCTACAGGCACACCCCACCCGACTTTGGGCCGCCAATGATGTTTCCACGATGCGGTTGTCATTTTCATCGACGCGCGACCATCGCGTCTCGGTTGCGATCCGTAAAGACGAACAGCGCCTGAATCCGCGGACTCCCAGGAAAAGATTCTTCTTGCCGTGCTGGGCGCAGTTCGCTAAAACCCGCGCCAACGAACCTTAACCTTTATGAAATCACTCGTAAAACTCTCGCTTACGACGTTTTGCCTCTTGCTTTCAAGCCAATTTCTGCTGGCTCAGGCAACAACCGATTACACGACTTCTGCCGGCGAAGTCAGCCCAGTTTCGCTGATCATCTCACTGCTCATCGCGCTGCTGATGATTGTGGCGATGTGGAAAGTGTTCACGAAAGCGGGCCAACCTGGTTGGGCCAGCATCATCCCGATCTACAATCTCTACATTTGGTGCAAGATCGTCGGCCGGCCATGGTGGTGGATCCTGTTGATGCTTATTCCTTTCGTTAACTTCATCATCTTGATTATTCTTTGCATCGATACGGCGAAGAGCTTCGGCAAAGGCGCAGGCTTCGGAATTGGCCTCGCTTTACTGGGAATTATCTCTTGGCCGATCCTTGGCTTCGGCAGTGCGCAATATCAAGGCGCTGCTGCAACGCCTAGAATCTAAAAGATGTAGCAGCTGGCCTATGGCGGGGTCCGCGTCGCCCAGCGTCGCGGCTATAGGACCCAATTCGGTAGCCGCTTTTCGTTGAAGGCTGCAATCCCTTCGCGCGCTTCGCTCGATTCGCGCGCTTGCATATGATATTTGAGCGCAAGATCGACATCTTCTTTCACCGAACGCCACCACAGCTCCTCGATCAATCGTTTCGTTTGCGCCAATGCGTCCGGCGCGCCCTGCAAGACAGAGTCGGCAAACTTTTGGGCTTCGCTCATCAAATCATCTTGAGCGACAACGCGATTGACGAGACCGATTTCCTTTGCGTATTCGGCCTTAATCAATTCGGACCCCAGCAATAGTTCGCGCATATTTCTTTCGCTTACTTGCCGCCGTAAAAAAGTCATGACTAGACCGGCCACCAAACCACGACGCACCTCCGGATAACCAATCCTGGTTCCTTCTGCTGCGACAACAAAATCGCAAGCTGACATAATACCTGCGCCGCCGGCGACCGCCGCCCCATGAACAGCTGCGATCGTGACCAAACGAGTTTGGCTGATGGCGATCAACGTGCGCGCGACCATCTCGGCGGTGGCATGCGCCTTCGTCGGATCGGCCGCTTCCTTCAAATCCAAACCGGTGCAAAAGGCCGCACCTGCTCCGCGCAAAATAAGCACCCGCTCCGGCGGTTCATCCGACGCAATTTTGATCGCAGCGATTAGTTCGCCGAGTAACTCAATTGTGAGCGCGTTGCGGCGCTCCGGACGATTGAGAGTCAGAACAGTTATTTGCGGCGTTTGTTTTTCGATGAGAACGACCGGCATGGTGTGAATGATGAAATCCGAATGACGAATGACGCATTTAAACCTGGATCACGCCGGTGTGAAAGCGCGCTCTGGGCATTGGACGCGAGACACATTCCAACAAGCGAACCAGAACGTCGCGTGTCTCGTGCGGTTGAATGATCGCGTCCACCCAGCCGCGGGCGGCGCCGTAGCGGATATCGGTTTGTTCCTCGTAATTCCTTTTGACCGTGGCCCGCAATTCTTCCAGCTCTTCCGGCGAAGACGTTTTGTCGCGCTCTCTTGCGCGTGCGAGAACGGCAAAAACGGTGTCGGACGCCTGGGCGGCGCCCATCACAGCGTAGCGCGCGGTCGGCCAGGCTACGATGAATCGCGGATCGTAAGCTTTCCCGCACATGGCGTAGTTCCCGGCGCCAAACGATCCACCGACAACTACCGTGATCTTCGGAACGACAGAATTGCTGACCGCATTCACTAACTTCGCGCCGCTGCGAATGATCCCGCTCTCTTCCGCATCGCGCCCGACCATAAAACCGGTGACATCCTGAAAAAAAATGATCGGCAAGCTCGTTTGATTGCAGTCCATCACGAAGCGCGCCGCTTTATTGGCGCTATCGTGGTAAATGACGCCCCCCATCTGAATGCCCTCTTTTTTAGTCCGCACTTGCAAGCGCTGGTTTGCAACAATGCCGACCGCGCGTCCCTCAATGCGGGCATACGCCGTCACGATTGTCTTGCCGTAATCGGCTTTGTATTCATCGATTGAGTTTGTATCGACGACCGTCGCGAGCAGATCGCGCATATTGTACTGCTTCTGACCATCAAAGCTGATTAAATCATAAACTGTATCTGGGTCCTTGGCCGGTTTCGGCGCGCCCTCGCCACGGCGAGCAGGCTGTGGTCGCGCCCTACCAGCTTCCTTTGCTTCCGGTAGCAATGCGATGAGCGAACGAAGGCGTTTGAGACACGACGGATCGTCTTTTTCGTAAAAATCTACCGTACCACTTATCTCCGCGTGCATTTGCGCGCCGCCCAATTCCTCGGCATCGACTATTTGTCCAATGGCAGCCTTGACGAGTGAAGGCCCGGCCAGGTACAAACCGCTTCCCTTCGTCATTAGAATTTTGTCGCACAGGACTGGGAGATACGCGCCGCCCGCGACACAATTACCCATGATGGCGGCGAACTGCGGAATACCAGCCGCGGAGATGACGGAGTTGTTGCGAAAGATGCGGCCGAAATCATCTTCATCCGGAAAAATTTCGTCCTGCATCGGGAGGAACACACCGGCGGAATCGACCAGGTAAACGATCGGCAGGGCGCATTCAAAAGCGATGCGCTGGGCCCGGATCACTTTTTTGGCTGTTTGCGGAAAGAAGGCGCCGGCCTTCACGGTCGCGTCGTTGGCGATAATCATGCAGGGAACTCCCGCGATATTTCCAATCCCAGCAACTACGCCTGCTGCCGGGATCTTCCCCCATTGTTCGTACATCTTATAGGCGGCCCAGAGCCCGATCTCGAAGAACGGCGAATCTTTCTCGAGCAAGTGACTTATTCGTTCGCGCACCGGCAGCCGGCCCATCTTGCGTTGACGTTCGTGGCCGGCTTTGCCTCCGCCTTTACGCAGAACTGTTTCTTCCTTCGCAATTGCGGCACAGTGAGCGCGCAACAATTCGCTGCTGGAAGACGTCGATGTGCGAGACATGATGCGAAGCACGCTTAATCTGCGGATCAGATGGAATCAAGCATTGTAACGACGGATGCCTTCCTTGGTACCCGCACCCCGAATCGAGAGTCAACGAACAGTCACTAGAACGACAAACGCGTTTTGCCTGTGCCATGCTCGATTCGGCCAACCCGCTTTGCGCACAGCGCCGCCATTACCTCTACGGCATCGTGCGGTGCGACAATCGCAACCATCCCAATGCCCATGTTGAAAACCTGATACATCTCTTCAGGATCAACGTCTCCATTTTGCTGCAAGATTTGGAAGATCGCCGGAACCTTCCAGCTCTTCGTCTCGATCACCGCGTCGCAATTCGTCGGCAATATCCGTGGCAGATTATCGATCAAGCCGCCGCCGGTGATATGTGCAAGACCTTTGATCGTGCCGGCAGGAATTTTTGCCAGGAGCGCCTGATAATTTTTGTGCACACGCAGCAGCTCCTGGCCAACGGTGGTTTTCGATCCCGGGAGGAGTGATCTCACTTTCAGGCGCATTTTCTCGAACAAAATTTTGCGGGCCAGCGAGTAGCCATTCGTGTGCAAGCCGTTTGAAGCGAGGCCGAGAATAACGTCGCCCGGTCTGATCTTACGGCCATCGATGATCTTTGCGCGATCGACCACGCCGACGATACAGCCAGCGAGATCGTATTCGCCCTTGCGATACATTTTTGGCATTTGCGCTGTCTCGCCGCCGATCAAAGCGCAGCCAGCGGAGCGACACGCGCGAGAAAAACCGCCCAGCAGTTGCTGGAAAACGGCAGGGTCGAGTTTCTCGCAACCGATGTAGTCGAGGAAAAAAAGTGGTCGTGCGCCCAGCACGGCGATGTCGTTCACGCAGTGGTTTACGAGATCGGCACCCACGGTGTCGTGTTTGTTCATCGCAAAAGCGATCTTCAATTTCGTTCCGACCCCATCAATGCTCGACACGAGAACGGGCTCGCGCAGGCCAGAGAAGTTTGCCCGGAACAATCCGCCAAAACCGCCGATCCTGCCGAGCACCTGTGGCCCGTGCGTTTGCTTCACGAGTAATTGAAGATGGCGCTTTAGTCGGTTACCGAGATCGACATCCACGCCGGCAGATGCATAAGCCTTCTTCTTTCTTCCCACAGATTTCACAGGAGGTGTTGGAAATTGCTTCGCGATCACTCTGCCGGCGAAATGACGAAATTCGAATGTCGAATGACGAATGAAATCCGAAAACAGGAATGACGAATTGATCAGCGAACGAGATGCGGTTTTTGTTGGGACTTTGTCATTCCTTCGTCATTCGTAATTCGTGCTTCGTCATTCCAATCATTTCAAATCCGCGAACAGAGACGGATGCGCTTCCTGATCGGCGAGGGCTTTGGCCCGGGCTTCTCGTCGTTCCATGATGAATTTATCGAGCGCGGGGTCGACGGGCAGGGGATAATCGCCGGTAAAACAGGCGAGACAGAAGGTGTTCAATGACCTTCCGGTCGCCTTCACCATGCCTTCGACATCGAGATACCCGAGGCTGTCTACGCCGAGATATTTACAGATATCTTCCATGGACATCTGATTGGCGATCAGTTTTTCCGGATCGGGAAAATCGATGCCGTAATGACACGCGAACCGGTGCGGGGGACAGCTCACCCGCATATGCACCTCCGTGGCGCCGGCTTCGCGCAAGGTTCCCACGCGCGCCCGCGCGGTGGTTCCACGCACGATTGAATCGTCAATCACCACAACGCGTTTTCCCGCGACCATCTCCTTGATCAAATTGAGTTTTACCCGGACATCGAAATCGCGAATGAGCTGGCTCGGCTGCAAAAATGTGCGGCCAATATAGTGATTGCGAACAAAAGCGTGCGCGTAGGGAATCTTGAGCTCTTCAGCAAAACCGAGTGCGGCATAATTCCCAGAGTCAGGCACCGGCACAACGATGTCTGCATCGACGGGGAATCTGCGCGCCAGCTCGCGTCCCATTTTCATTCGCACTTTTCCTACGTTGACACCGCCGATCATGCTGTCTGGGCGGGCGAAGTAAACGTACTCGAACATACAGAAGGCCGGCCGTTCTTCTGGGAATGGCCGTTCCGAACGCAATCCGTTTTCGTCGATGATCAGCACTTCGCCCGGCTCAATTTCGCGGATGAACTCCGCGTGAATAAGATCGAGAGCGCAGCTCTCGGAAGCGACAACATACGCGCCGTCGAGTTTACCCAGGGCGAGCGGTCGCCAGCCGAAAGGGTCGCGCACGGCAATGAGTTCACGTTCGCTCATGATCAGAAGCGAAAATGCGCCCTGAATCCGGCGCAACGCGGCCAGCACATTGCCCCCGTTCTCCGAGGGCTGCGCGAGAAGATGCAAGATGATCTCGCTGTCAGCAGTCGTTTGGAAGATGGAGCCTTTTGCCTCCAGCTCGTCTCGCAAAAGATCGGCATTAATCAGATTGCCATTGTGCGCGATCGCCATCTGACCACGCACGCAGTCAACTACAAAGGGTTGCGCGTTCTTGATCGTGCTCGTGCCGGTAGTCGAGTAGCGGGTGTGTCCGATCGCGCGGGTGCCCTTGAGCCTTGCCAGTTCTTCCTGGCCAAATACCTGCGACACAAGGCCCATGTCTTTGTGCGTCAAAAAGCTCGCGCCCGGACCATTGCTCGTGACGATCCCTGCGCTCTCCTGGCCGCGATGCTGCAGCGCAAACAAACCATAGTACGTCAGCACGGCCGCGTTCGGGTGGCCGAACACCCCGAAAAGTCCGCACTCGTGCTGCGGGTAGGCCTCGGCTTCGGTCGGCTCGACCTCCGGGAGGTTGGCTGGAGAGATCACACTAAATAATCCACTAAATTAATTAGCATTCAATACCGCAATTCTCTGTCTGTTGGACTGTGCGGATAAATATCCAGCGGATATATCGCGCAGTTCGAAAATTCGGTGGTTCCGCCGGAGCGCGGTCATCACCACCGCCTCCTCACAAGCTTGGGATTGTTTCCGATTCATCTTCCACCGCACGACGGATCGCGTTGAACCAGTCATCGTGAAGATCGGTAACCGACCAGCGAAAAGTTTCGTCGTTCACATGGATGCACAGATCGTAGCCGCCGACCTTGCCCAGCTCTTGGAAAGGAACGTCGCGTTCTCGCAAAATCGACATCGTCCTTCCGGCAGCATCGGGGGCGGCGGAAATAATGATACGCGACTGCGACTCATTAAAGAGGACTGTAGCCGCTTCACTCTGCGAAGCGCGGCGCTCGTGTGTCAAGCTCGCGGACGTCTCGTCGCCCAGAGATCGACGGCTACAGAGATCAATCTCTGCCCCGAAAAGTTTTTCCGGGTTGAAACAGCATTCCGCCAGCGCGACTCCAAGCCCGCCCTCGGAGCAATCGTGTGCGCTTTTTACGAGGCCCGCGCGGATCAGATCGCGAACAGCATTCTGCACTTTAATCTCAAGTCCAAGGTCGACGCTTGGCGGCGGGCCTTGCTTGAGTCCATGACAAATCTTTAAGAATTGTGAGCCGCCTAGTTTGTTTCCAATTTCACCGACGAGGATGATTGTGTCGCCGGCATTTTTGAACCACTGCGTAGTGACATGCTTTTCGTCATCGATCAAACCGACCATGGCGATGGTCGGCGTTGGATCGACAACTCCGGTCGGGCTTTTATTGTACAACGAGACATTGCCCCCTGTGACCGGCGTGCCGAACGTGCGGCAGGCTTCCGCGATTCCTTCAACCGCTTCGCGCAATTGCCAAAAATTCTCCGGCTTATACGGATTGCCGAAATTTAGATTGTCAGTAACAGCCAACGGTATTGCCCCGGAACAGGTGAGGTTTCGCGCGGCTTCAGCAACAGCGATCTTACCGCCCTCGCGCGGGTCAAGCGCGCAATAGAGCGAGTTGCAATCGGTGGCAGCGGCCAGGATTTTGTTTGCGTAACGAACGAAAAATACGGCGGCGTCCGATCCTGGTCTTACAATCGTACCCGTACGAACGGTGTGATCGTATTGGCGATAGATCCAGTTTTTAGATGCGATCGTCGGATCGCGCAGCAAATAGCGGAGCGCTTCGTGATTGTCTATCTTCGGAAGATCCTGTAGCCACGGCCCTGTGGGCCGTTCTTCTCCGACGCGCCACAGGCGCATGGCTACAGGCGGTCTTGCTTCGCGCGAATAAAGCGGCGCTTCGTCAGCGAGCGCTCTGGCTGGGATTTCGGCGGCAATCGAACCGTTGTTGCGTACACGCATCAATCCATCGTCCGTGACACGGCCGATTTCTGCGCAGGGCACGTCCCATTTTTCAAAAATTTCGCGAACGACATTTTCTTTTCCCTGCCTGGCGATGATCAGCATTCGCTCCTGCGATTCGCTCAGCAAAATCTCGTATGGCGTCATGCCAGATTCGCGCTTTGGCACTTTGGCCAGATCGATCTCGATACCGCTTCCGCCGCGGCTTGCCGTCTCGCAGGTCGAACAGGTTAAACCCGCCGCTCCCATGTCTTGAATGCCGGTAACGGCATCGCGCTCGAGAAGTTCAAGACATGCCTCGAGCAATAACTTTTCCTTGAATGGATCACCCACTTGAACGGCCGGACGATCCTCGCGCGATTGTTCGGTTAATTCACGCGATGCGAACGCCGCGCCCGCAAGACCGTCGCGACCTGTTTCGGCGCCGACATAAAAAACCGGATTGCCCACACCTTCTGCCGCGCCGCGCGCGAGTTGTTCACGACGCAAGACGCCGAGGCAAAAAACGTTCACCAGCGGATTGCCCTCAAAGCTTTCATCGAAATAAATCTCGCCACCGATGGTCGGGATGCCGACGCAGTTTCCGTAATGCGCGATGCCGGAGACGACGCCGGTGAAGAGCCGCCTGTTGGTGGCGATTTGTGATTGTCGATCTTGGGTAGAAACGCCGCATTGCGGCACCCGGTCGGCACAGCGCGCCGATCCTATCACAATCGGCCCGAAACGGAGCGAGTTGAGGCAGAATTCCGGACGCGCACCCATGGTGAAAATGTCGCGAATGATTCCCCCAACGCCGGTGGCCGCGCCTTGGAACGGCTCGATGGCGCTCGGATGATTATGGCTCTCGATCTTGAACGCAATCGCCCAGCCGTCGCCGATATCGACCACGCCAGCGTTTTCTTCACCGGCTTTCACGAGAACGTTTGGCCCGGTGGTCGGAAATTTCTTCAGTTCTTTCTTCGAATTCTTATAAGAGCAATGCTCGCTCCACATTACTGAGAAAATTCCCAGCTCGGTGAAATTGGGCTCGCGTCCGAGGATTTTTTTGATGCGCTCGAATTCTTCCGGAGTGAGGCCGTGTTGCTTGACGAGTTGCGGTGTAACGACCGGATCGATAGTCGGCTTCTGGCTGGTCATCGACATAGCACATTAGCGCATCCGCAGCGCCACTCAATTACGCAAACTGGAAATTAGCTCGAATAGCGGCGCCACGGAGTCGGTCAAACATAGGATGGACGAGCGATACCTTGGGGTTGAGAGCGTCCGTTCAGTCCCCGAGCTACGAAGGTTTGGGGTAGACATTAACATCAACAGGGAGGCATCACAGTGAAGAAAACACTTATTGCTATGACTTGCGCGCTAATCGCCCCACTGGCATTTGCGCAGACAAGCACGACAACTACTGAGCAGACAACCACGACCGAGCCCGAAACGACCACGACCACAACGACGACGTATTCAGCCGGCACCGTAACCACTTACGAGCCGGGGAAAACGATCGTGGTCAGAAGTAGTGAGGGTCCGGTCAGCTTCGCGCTGGGTACAGCTGCACGAATCGTTGACACTGCCGGCAAAGTAGTGACGGCCCCGCTGCGAGCTGGTCAAAAGGTACGTGTTTACTACACGGGCCCAACTGAGAAGCGCGTGGTGGAGCACGTGGTTGTCGAAGATTAAGCGGAAAATAATCCGCAAAACTCAAGGCCGCAGGGTTCCATCGGAGCCCTGCGGCTTTTCATTGTCAGCCCCATGGGCGTGTTTGCGTTTCAGACGCAAATCGCAGAACATTGCACAATGGCTTTTGATCTGAAGGAAATCGTAAAACTATCAACTGCACGAGCGGCACGTGAACCCTACGTTGGTGGCAGCGCAGCGAGTGATCGGTTTCGATAAAGTCTATGCACGGGCCGACGGGGCCTATCTCTACGATATGGACAACCAGCCGTATCTGGATTTTCTGAGCGGCTATAGCGTCTTCAACATCGGACGGAATCATCCAGTCGCGAAGCAGGCGATTCGTGATGTGCTCGATCTCGATTTGCCGAACATGGTGCAGATGGATTGCTCGCTTCTAAGCGGGTTACTGGCCGAGGCGCTCACGAAACGAACGCCGCCGCACCTGGATGCAGTTTTCTTTTGCAACTCCGGCACCGAGGCAATGGAAGGTGCCCTAAAATTCGCTCGCGCTGCAACCGGACGAAAGCGCGCGGTCTCGCTCGGCAGCGCATTTCATGGGCTTAGTCTCGGCTCGCTGTCGCTGATGGGCTGCGAAAGCTTTACGGAAGGGTTCGGGCCGCTGATGGAAGGATTCGATGCCCGGGTTCCGCTCGATGACATCGAAGCGTTGGATCGACAATTATCTTCGCGTGACGTCGCAGCGTTTGTGATCGAGACGGTTCAGGGAAAGGGCTGCAAGTCGCCCAGGACCGATTTCTTTGTTCGCGCACAGGAAATTTGTCGCAAGTATGGGACGCTGCTGATCTCCGATGAAGTCCAGACCGGACTGGGCCGCACCGGGAAGATGTTTGGGTTTCAGCATTGGAATCTTGAGCCAGACATCATCACGCTGGCCAAGACCTTGAGCGGCGGCTACGTGCCGTGCGGCGCGATCATCACGCGGCGTGACATTTACCAAAAAACTTTTTCACGAATGGACCGTTGCGTTGTTCACTCAACGACTTTTGGCCGCAACAATCTCGCTATGGCCTGCGGTTTAGCCGCGCTCGAAGTGATCGATCAGGAAAACTTAGTCGAGCGCGCAGGGAAAATGGGCGCGCTACTGACGGAAAAGATCGATGCGCTGCGCGCAAAACACTCCTTCATCAAAGAAGTTCGCGGAAAGGGCTTGATGATCGGGATCGAGTTTCACGAGCCAAACGAATTCAAGCTCAAGATGGCATGGAAACTTTTGCACAAGATCGACAAGGTGCTCTTCGCACAAATGGTGGTGACTCAAATGCTGAGCAAACATCGCATTCTCACGCAGGTCGCCGGTCACGCGATGGACGTGCTAAAAATTCTGCCGCCGCTCATCATTGGCGAAAAAGAAGTCGATATGTTCGTCAACGCGCTCGACGACGTTCTGACCGAATGCCGCAAATTCCCCGGTCCAATGTGGGAGCTGGGAAATAATTTCGTCAAAGCAGCACTGGGCTCACGCCGCGCTCTCGAACCGCGTCCGGTCTCAGCGTAAGGCGCGCACGCATCCTCGAACCAATCGTCCCTCGGAAGTACAGCGACAAAAAAATCGCAGCCAGCCTGTGAGGATTGAACTGAGCGTTTCAGAATATTTCATCATTGGGGTCGCACTGGTGTTCCTGGGCCGAACAATTCATTATCTAGCTGTAACCCGCTATTTACGGGATTGTGGCGTTTTGGCTACAATAGATCACTCGCCAATACGCGACTGGAGTGAATGGGCCGCTTAGAGAAAAGCGCGGCTGTCGGATCGCCAGCCGCTCACGTGGTGGTACGTCCTTTGGGCTATTCAAATTGTTTTAGCTTTCTGGATGATCGGCTGGTTCGCGCTCGCGGGCGGAGCGGTCAAGATCGGCAGGCCGAGTCACTTTGTGGACAGCGTAGCTGATACAGGTGGGTACAGGACTGTGTTTGATGTTGAGCAAAGCGGCTACCGCCACTGGGGGTTCGCAGCATCTGGGCTAGTCTTCGTCGCCATTGGCTTCGCGATGCCTGCGCTTTTCAGACTAGGCATTATTCCGAAATCTCCCGCTTGGATGCAAAAATGGTTGCCGCGCGTCTTTGTTGGCTTCGCCACGTTATGGACGGCGGCAGTGTTCGCAGGGACATTCGTGGACTACCGAAAAGCTGTGAATGCGCTACACAGTGGTCAAGCAAAAGTTGTGGAGGGGCGTGTTGACCACTATGCGCAAGTAGCGAACAAGAGCGAGTCCTTCGAGGTTAATGGCGTGAAATTCTGGTACTCCGACGGCGTGCTAATCGCCGGGTTAAATCATACCGCGCTTGATGGGGGCCAATTCGGCAAGGATTGCCTGTGAGAATTTGGTACTCGAATGGTCAGATCTTGCGATTGCAAATCAAAGCCACTGAAGCGAGTGGGTTATAGCACGCGCTAGCAATATTGTTTGTGGATGTTCTGTTCGGGGCATACGTTCTCCGAGGATCGGAGGATGAAATTATGAGCATTGCGGTCGCAGAGGAGAAAAAGACAAAGTTAAACCAGCTCGATCAGCTGAAGAAGTTCACCAAGGTTGTTGCCGACACGGCCGACTTCGAATCGATCAAAGATTTCAAGCCAGAGGATGCGACGACAAACCCGAGCCTGGTTTATGCCGCCACGCAGAAGCAGGAGTACTCGCATCTACTCGAGGAGGTGCTGGCCGGCCGGAAGAAATCAGGTCTGAGCGGTCACGAGCAGATCGAGGATATTTGCGATCATCTCCTGGTCCAATTTGGGTGCGACATTCTGGAGATTGTGCCGGGCCGCGTATCGACCGAAACCGATGCGCGCTTGTCGTACGATGTCGAGGGTTCCATCAAGAAAGCGCGGACGCTGATCAAACTTTACGAAGAGCGCAAAATTCCGCGCGAACGGGTGTTGATCAAAATCGCGTCAACCTGGGAAGGACTTCTTGCCGCGGAGCAACTGCAAAAAGAAGGTATCCGCTGCAATCTCACGTTGATGTTCTCGTTGCCGCAGGCGGTGCGCGCGGCCGAAGCGAAGGTGCAGCTGATCTCTCCGTTCGTCGGCCGGATTTACGATTGGTACAAAAAGGAGAACAAGCGCGATTATGCCGGTCCGGAAGATCCAGGGGTGCAGTCAGTTGGCGAAATTTATACGTACTATAAGAAATTCGAGTACAGAACCGAGGTCATGGGCGCGAGCTTCCGCAATATCGGCCAAATCCGCGAGCTGGCCGGTTGCGACGCGCTCACCATCAGTCCCGAACTGATGAAGGAGCTTTCCGAATCGACCGAGCCGCTCGAACGCAAACTTGATCCCGAAAATGCGGAATCGGCGAAGGCCGACAAGCTTGAGTTGGACGAAAAGAAATTCCGCTGGTTGCTAAACGAAAATGCGATGGCGTACGAGAAAACGGGCGAGGGGATCCGCAAATTCGCGGCTGACGTGGTGAAGCTCGAAAAATTCGTGGCGAGCAAACTGTAGCGTAGTCACGATCGCTGATCGCGCGGCGGGGTTCGGCGACGCCGGCTATAGCATGTTCAATGTTGTTTTGGTCGAGCCGGAGATTCCGCCTAACACCGGGAATATTGGCCGGCTTTGCTTGGCGACGCAATCAACACTGCACCTAATAAAGCCGCTCGGGTTTTCCCTTGACGATCCGCACCTGAAACGGGCGGGTCTCGATTATTGGGATGAAGTGAACGTGCAACTCTGGAATTCGTTCTATGACCTGCAGCGTGGCCAGCTGCCGAACACACGTTATTTTTTTCTGACGACGAAGGCGAACCGGGCTTATTACGGTGTGACGTTCAGGCCAGATGATTTTCTCGTTTTCGGTCGAGAAACAAAAGGGCTGCCCGAGAGTTTGCTCGCGGCCAACATCGATAGTTGCATCACGATCCCGATGTGCGGAACGCGCAGCCTGAACCTTGCGACCGCCGTGGCAATTGTGCTCTTCGAAGCAGTGCGTCAACAGCAAAGCTGACCGCAAACAGCGCAACCCGGCCAGCGCTGTAGGAGTTAAATGAGCAAAGGCAGATAGCTGGAAAATTGGAAATTTTGTTTGGCGAGAGCCGCACGAGGCATCCAAGATATAACTCTCCAACGTTGAATAAATAAGGACACCCCAGTGTCCAACAACCCAGAAGGAAAAAACTTATGAAAATATTTCTTGTTTTAATTTGCAGTTTTGCGCTCGCGTCCCTCGCGCTTGGCGCGCAAGACGAAAAAAAGAAGGAAAAACCAAAGAAAAAGGGTGCACAGGCTGGTCAGGTATCGCAACCGGCCGGGAAAGCAACAGGCAAGCCGGCGACAGCGGGAAAGCCAGGGACAACAGGCAAGCCGGCGACAGCGGGAAAGCCAGGGACAACAGGCAGGCCAGCGGGAGCGGGCAAACCAGCTAAGGCAGGGAAACCAGCCTACGCAGGCAAGCCGGCTGAAACCGGTAACGTAGCGGGCATGCCGGCCGAGAAAGGGAAGGGCAAAGGCAAACACGCAGGAGCAGGTCAAGCAGCAGGAACCGGAGAGGCTACCGCGGAAGGCAAACCAGCAGGAGGGGGGAAAAAAGCTAAAGCAGGCAAGCCGACTCAGGCTACGACGGCCGCTGGCAAGACCGCCGCAACCGGCAAGGCAGCCACAGGCAAGCCATTTAAGCCCCAGCACTTCAATGTTCCAAAACAGCCAAACACCGCAAAAGCTCCGCCTGTGAAGTTCCAGCAAGGCAGACGTATCAAAGGAAGCCAAAACTGGCAGGGCGCGAATTATACAGTCTTTCGGACTTACAGGCCGGTGTGGCACGATCGGGGCTGGTGGAACAGCCGCTACAATCGCGTAGTCTTTGTCTTCGGTGGATGGTACTACTGGAACGCAGGCTGGTGGTATCCGGCCTGGGGTTACGCCCCCAATGCGTATTATGCTTATGACGGCCCGATCTACGGTTACAATGATTTGCCGCCGGATCAGGTGATCGCCAATGTGCAAGCAGCGCTCCAACAGCAAGGCTATTATCACGGCGAAGTAGATGGTCTGCTTGGACCGCTTACGCGCGAGGCAATCGCGGGCTATCAACGTGACCGCGGACTCTATGAGACGGCTGCGATTGATCGGCCAACGCTGGAATCGTTGGGAATGGCATAACGACAATTCCTACCACGAGAGCCGCTGCCAAATGCTTCAGGCGGCGGCTTTTTGTGTACGTCCGCGATTGTCACAGACGAGCTCTTGCACTCGAACCGCGTTTAAGGCAGATACGAAACTGGAAGTATACGCTTGATGGCGACGAGTTCTCCCCAATTGGTAGCGCGCGATCTCTTTCAATCGTTCCGAATGGGCGCTCGGCGGATCGAAGTTTTGCGCGGTATCTCGATGGAGATCGCGCACAATGAAGCGGTCTTTCTCTCGGGCGCTTCCGGTGCGGGCAAGACCACTCTCCTTTATACGCTGGCTGGGCTGGAACGTCCCGAATCGGGAACAGTCGAATTCGAAGGACGCCGGCTCTACAGTGGCGGCTCGGCTATGCAGGCGCGTCTGCGGAATGAGAAGATGGGTTTTATTTTCCAGGGTTATTTTCTCCTTCCTGAACTCACGGCATTGGAAAATGTGCTGCTGCCCGCAATGATTGCGCGTCGGGCGACGAAAAGCGACGCGGAAGAGAGCTTGGCCGCCGTCGGGCTGGGTGATCGAATGCAGCATTTGCCGGCGGAACTTTCAGGAGGCGAACAGCAACGCGTCGCTATTGCGCGCTCGCTGACGAACAATCCCGATATCATTTTCGCCGATGAGCCAACCGGAAATCTCGATTCCAAAACCGGAGATGCAATTATCGATCTTCTGTTGAATTTGGCGCATGAGCGAAACACAACGCTGCTTGTAGTGACGCACGATGCTCGCCTGGCCGAACGCGGCGACCGTCAATTGCACATCGCCGACGGCGTGTTGGGCTGAGCGCGACTGGACGACAGCTTTTTCGTCAGGATATTTTTCGCCATGAGGCGGTTTGGCCTTGTAGGATTGCTGGCTTGCTTCGGCAGTGTTGGGCTGTCTCCAGCGCAGGAACCCGCCTCCCGGGCCGACCAATGGAACGCTCGCGATTCCGGAAGAGGAACGTTCAGCTCATCCGCTGGCGGAATGGTCGAGCGCCAGCTCCGGAGTCGCGGGATCGACGATCCGCGCACTTTGCGAGCAATGGCAAAGGTGCCGCGCGAAAAATTTGTGCCGAATGAATTGCACAAATAGCGCATATGACGATCGGCCGCTGCCGATCGGTTACGGGCAGACAATTTCGCAGCCGTTCATCGTCGCCTTAATGACGCAACGACTTCAACCGAAGGCGAGCGATCGTGTGCTCGAAATCGGCACCGGCTCCGGTTATCAGGCCGCCATCCTTTCGGAATTGGCCGGTGAGGTTTACACAATCGAAATTGTGCCACCACTCGCGCAACACGCCGAAGGTTTATTGCACAAGCTCGGTTACAACAACGTGCATGTGAAAGCCGGCGATGGTTACAAAGGCTGGCCGGAACAAGCACCCTTCGATGGGATCATCGTCACGGCCGCGCCCGATTACGTACCGCAGCCGCTCGTCGAACAATTGAAGGAAGGTGGCCGCATGGTCATTCCGGTCGGCAAGGCTGGTGCGCAAATGTTGTACTTGCTGGAGAAACGTGGCGGAAAAATTAAGCAGAAAGCAGTCATTCCGGTGAAATTTGTTCCGTTCACACGCGATCATGCCGAAGATCGAAAATCGCGTTGAAGTGTTGAAGCGTTGAAGTGATAGAAGAGCTAATCCGCTTCGACCCTTCAACTGTTTTAACGCTTCAACCTTTCCCCTTGAATTAGGCAATGAAACGCCGGAGATATTGACTGCAATTATGAAAACCACTGATGCGATGGTGTTGGACGAACCGAAAACTCACGTACCTGCCGCTGATGCAGTAACCGAGCCTGCGATTGAAAGTCGGCCACGGCACAGCGCGGCGGGCATCAAGGACGCCAAGATTTACATCGACGGAAAATTTTATTCGGAAGCGAGCGCCAAAATATCAGTCCTCGACCACGGCCTGCTTTATGGCGATGGAATTTTTGAGGGCATTCGCTTTTACAATGGGCGTGTGTTCCGCCTCGAAGAGCATCTCGCCCGGCTGTGGGATTCAGCGCGTTCGATCTGTCTGGAAATTCCAATGTCGATGCGCGAGATGACCGAGGCGGTCCTCGAAACGATCCGGGAAAATCGTCTGCGTGACGGCTACATCCGACTGTTGGTCACCCGCGGGGTTGGCAATCTGGGATTGAATCCGGCGCAATGTAAATTTCCGAGCGTGATTATCATTGCGGCGACGATCGCTCTTTATCACGAGAGCTTTTATCGAAAGGGATTGACAATCGTCACTTGCGCAACACGCCGCAGTAATCCGGCCGCGCTGAATCCGGCGGTCAAGTCCCTTAATTACCTGAACAATGTCATGGCGCGGATTGAAGCGAACCTGGCTGGCGCGGACGAGGCACTCATGTTGAACGATGCGGGAAACGTCGCCGAATGCACTGCTGATAACGTTTTCATCGTCAAGCGCGGTCAAATTTTTACGCCACCTATCACAGCTGGCGCGCTCCGCGGCATTACGCGTGGGATTGTTTTTGAGATCGCCGCGGAACTCGGCATCAAGATTTCTGAAGTAGATATCACACGCCATGATGTTTTCGTGGCCGACGAATGTTTCCTCACAGGGACTGCCGCAGAGATCGTCCCAGTCGTCAAAGCGGACGGGCGCTTGATCGGCAACGGAAAACCGGGAGCAATCACCACGCGCACAATCGCACGATTTCGGGAGATGACGCGTGAAACAGGCACACCGATTTTCGAGGAAAGTTGAGCAGCGCCGGTTCCACAGAGGAAAGTACTCGGAAATATTCAGGTTTGAATGTATCCAAACTTTCGAGGTCTAATTAGCAGAAATGTTGTGCGATGTTTGCAAATGCAATGACGCGACGGTCTTCCTGACGCAAATTCTGGAGGGCAAGATGCAGAAGGTGAATCTCTGCGACGCCTGCTCGAAAGAAAAAGGCGTGCAGGATCCCACCGGCTTCGCGCTGGCGGATTTGCTCCTCGGCATCGGTGCAGCGGAGGAAATCGAAAAAGGAGCGTCGAGTCAGAAATGTCCGGTGTGCGGCTTTAGCCAGGCCGACTTCAAGAAAACCGGCCGCCTCGGATGCAGCGTGTGCTATGTCACATTTGCCGAAGGCTTGAACACACTCTTGAAAGCGATGCACAAGGGAACTGAGCACGTGGGCAAAAAACCGGAACGCGAGCATCGCGCCATCGAGCTCAGCCATCGAAAGCGCGCCTTGACTGAGAACTTGCAGAAAGCAGTCGCAGACGAAAACTATGAAACGGCGGCTACATTGCGCGATCAAATCAAACAACTGGAGAGCGATCTCCCGAATTCACCATGAAATTGTCCAGCATGACGGCTACGGCAGGCGAATGGCTGCGCGGCGAAGGACCTCATCACCAAATTGTGATCAGCAGTCGTGTTCGACTCGCACGCAATCTGCGAAACCGGCCGTTTCCGGGCTGGGCAAAGAAAGCGGAGCGCGGTTCGATCCTCGAATTGATCAGGCCGCGCGTGGAAGATTTGTCCGAAATGCAGGATTCATTTTCCGAAAGCCTGCAGGATCTTTCGGCGCTGGACCGGCAGGTTCTTGTCGAGCGCCACCTGATCAGTCGCGAGCATGCGGCCAAAGGCGCCGGGAGCGCGGTGGTGGTTAATCGCCGACAAACACTTAGCATCATGATCAATGAAGAAGATCATCTGCGCATGCAGTCGATCCGCTCTGGTTTACAGCTAAAACAGGCATTTAAGCTGGTCGATAAAATCGATACCGCGCTGGAAAGCAAACTGGAGTTCGCCTTTGATCCACGTCTCGGGTATTTGACCGCTTGCCCCACTAACGTCGGCACTGGCATGCGCGCGTCTGCGATGTTGCACCTGCCTGGGCTTGTCTTGAGCGAGCTGATTAATCAGGTCATCCAGGCGGTAAGCAAAATCGGTCTCGCCGTCCGCGGCCTATACGGCGAAGGGACCGAAGCGATGGGCAATCTTTTCCAGATTTCCAATCAGACGACCCTTGGTGAAAAGGAAGAGGAAATCATTAATCGTCTTAGCAAAGTGATCGAAACAATTATCGAGAAGGAACATGACGCCCGGCAGGTATTGCTGCAGAAAAAACCGAATACGCTTTCGGATCAGATCGGCAGGGCCTACGGCGTTTTGACTTATGCGCACGCCATGGCTTCCAAGGAAGCGCTCAATTTATTGTCGATCATCAAACTCGGCGTCGATCTGGGCACATTTCCGGAAGATCGACGTTTGCCTATTGACGAATTGTTCATCGAGACTCAGCCGGCACACTTGCAAAAAAGCTCTCAACAGAAATTAAATGCGGAAGAGCGCGACCATCTCCGCGCCCAAATTATTCGCGAGCGTTTGAAACTCTTCCCCAAACCTGATATTAGTAAGATGGCGAGGAAGTCGGGAAATGGCTCGACTGCCGAGGCCATCGAATAATGAATAATTTCACACCGCGCGCTCAGCAAGTTCTGGCGCTTGCTCGCAAAGAAGCCGATCGGTTTAATCACAATTACGTCGGCACCGAACATCTGCTCCTGGGGCTCATCAAACTGGGGCAGGGGGTAGCGGTAAATGTTTTGCAGAAGATGGGTCTCGATCTTGAGACCGTGCGCATGGAAGTCGAGAAGCAAGTCGGCTCCGGCCCGGAAACCAAGATGGTCGGCAATGTTCCGTACACGCCGCGAGTGAAGAAAGTCCTCGCGCTCGCCGGCAAGGAAGCCAAGGCGCTCAATCATTCCTATGTCGGGACGGAACACATTTTGCTTGGCCTTTTGCGGGAAGGGGAAGGTGTCGCCGCACGCGTGCTCAAAAGTCTTGAGGTGGATATTGAACGCACCCGCAACGAGATTCTAAAAGAGCTCGATCCAAATTTCACGCCGCCCGAGTCGGACCAGGATAGTGGCGAACCAACAAAAAAAGACGTCAAGACTCCCGCCCTTCGCGCATTTGGCCGTGATCTCACCGATTTGGCGAAGAAAGGGGAACTCGATCCGGTGATTGGCCGGCATAGTGAAATCGAACGGGTCATTCAAGTGCTCTGCCGAAGGACGAAAAACAATCCGGTCCTGATCGGTGAAGCGGGAGTCGGCAAGACCGCAATCGCCGAGGGGCTGGCCCAGGAAATCGCGAACGGCAACGTGCCGGAATTGTTGCGCGACAAGCGCGTTATCACGCTGGATCTGGCGTTAATGGTGGCGGGAACGAAATACCGCGGCCAGTTCGAAGAGCGCATCAAAGCCGTAATGGACGAGATCCGCCGTTCCAAGAACGTGATCCTGTTCATCGACGAGCTGCACACGATCGTCGGAGCGGGTTCGGCTGAGGGCGCGATGGATGCATCGAACATTATCAAACCCGCGCTCAGCCGAGGCGAATTGCAGTGCGTGGGGGCCACGACGATGAACGAGTATCGCAAGTACATCGAGAAAGACGCGGCCCTCGAGCGTCGTTTCCAGACGATAAAAGTGGATGCACCCACCGTCGATGAGGCGATCCAGATCCTAAAAGGTTTGCGCCCAAAATACGAGGCGCATCACAAGGCCAAACTGACCGACGAAGCGCTCGAGACCGCCGTCAGATTTTCCGACCGTTATATCACTGGACGTTTTCTTCCGGATAAAGCGATCGATGTGATGGATGAAGCCGGCGCGCGCGCCCGCATCAACGCCATGACGCGGCCTCCTGACGTTAAGGAAATCGAGAAGGAAATCGAAGAGATCCGGCTTGAAAAGGAAGCCGCGATCAAAGCGCAGGATTTTGAAAAAGCCGCTGGGCTGCGTGACCGAGAGAAGCAAGCGAAAGAGAAGCTGGATGCAATTCTGACCAAGTGGCGCGAGGAACGCGAAGAAAGAGAAGTGGTAGTGACGGCAGACGACATGATGCACATCATTTCCAAGGTCACCGGCGTTCCGCTTCAGCGCATGGAACAGGAAGAGACCCAAAAGCTGCTCATGATGGAAACCGAGATGAAGCAGCGGGTGATTGGCCAGGATGAAGCCGTCATCGCCATCAGCAAGGCGTTGCGTCGCTCACGCGCCGATTTGAAAGATCCAAAGCGGCCGATTGGTTCCTTTGTCTTTCTTGGCCCTACCGGTGTCGGCAAAACCTATCTCGCCCGCACCCTGGCCGAATTCATGTTCGGCGACTCCGACGCCCTGATCCAGATAGACATGTCGGAGTACATGGAAAAATTCACAGCCTCCCGATTGATTGGTTCGCCGCCGGGTTACGTCGGGTATGAGGAAGGCGGCCAGCTCTCCGAAGCGGTGCGGCGGCGGCCCTATTCGGTTGTCCTTTTCGACGAAATCGAAAAAGCGCATCCAGATGTGATGCATCTGCTTCTCCAGATTCTGGAGGACGGAAAAATCACCGACTCGTTAGGTCGCAAGATTGATTTCCGGAACACAATTATCATCATGACCTCGAATGTCGGGGCCGATTTGCTCAAGAAGCAAACGGTAATGGGTTTCGGCGCGCCAGCCGAGGGACACGATTACGTTTCGATGCGCGACAAGATTCTCGACGAAACGAAGCGCGTCTTTAAGCCCGAGTTTCTCAATCGTCTCGACGAGATCATCGTTTTCCATTCGCTGGGCAAACCGGAGTTGCTGCGCATCGTCGATCTCGAAGTCGACAAGGTGCTCACGCGAATCAAAGCGAAAGACGTTCATATCGAGCTGAGCCAGAGTGCGAAGGACTTCCTCATCGAGAAAGGATACGATCCGCAATACGGTGCACGGCCGATGCGGCGTGGGGTTGAGCGTTATCTTGAAGACCCGCTCGCTGAGGAGCTGCTCAGAGGCCACGTCAAGGCAGGGGACCGCGTCGAGGTTGTGGCTGCCGAAACCAGACTCACATTTCACGTCGCCGAGGCGGCCGCTGAAGCCGCGGCGGGCGCGAGCTAATAAGGTAGCGCAAGCCTCTGGCTTGCAAATCATGCGCGCGGATGCGCGTCAGCGTAGGCCTTCTTCAATCGTTCCACGGTCACATGCGTGTAGATTTGGGTGGTGGAAAGACTGGCATGGCCAAGTAGCGCCTGCACGCTGCGCAGATCGGCGCCGCGATCAAGCAGATGCGTCGCGAAACTGTGCCGCAGTTTGTGTGGACTAATCGAGATTGGAATTGATGTGTGCCGCAAATAACGTTTCAGGACGAGCCAGACCGAGCGCGTGGACATTCGCCTGCGCGATTTGCTAATGAAAAGCGGCCCTGAATGTAAATTCGTCGCTGCGCGGTAACGCGAGATCGCCTCCAGCGCTGGCAAACCAACCGGACAAACGCGTTCCTTTCTGCCTTTGCCCAACACGCGCACCGATTCCGTATATAGATCGACATCCGCCACATCCAGAGCGGTCAGTTCACTTAGCCGCAAGCCGCTGCTGTAAAAAAGTTCCATAATCGCCACATCGCGCAGCGGCATCCAGACAGGGGCCGCCCGATTTTTCGCCACACAAGCCGGGGCGGCCAGAAGCTCCTCGACCTGCCGGCGCGTGAGCACGAGCGGAAGCTTCTTGTCGAGCTTTGGCAATTGCACTTCACGCACGGGATTACTTCGCAGACCTTTTCGCGCCGCGAGAAACTGATAGAACGTGCGAAACGCGGAGAACTGCAATCGCACGTAGGACCGTGCTTGCCCACGTTTCATAAGCGCAAAGAGATAGTCGCGGAAATCGTTCGCCGTGCATTTTTTCCATGGTGTTTTAATTTCAGCTCGAAGCGTAGCCAGCGCCTGGCGATATGCTTTGAGGGTGCGCGACGAAGCATTGCGCTCCACGGCGAGATAACGAAGAAATTCTTCGGCGAGAGGATCCTTCCTTTCGGAAGCGCTTGCAGCTTCTGTCATGTCGAGCGGAGTCGAGACATCTCTTACTTAATTACAAATGATGCCAGGTCAGAAGAAGCAACGGTGCGAGATTCCTCGACTTCGCTCGGAATGACAATACGAAAGTTTGACACTTGAGGTTTGGTGTTTGTGGCCCGTTCGCTCACTCTTTGTCATTCATCATTCGGATTTCGTCATCTCCGCATCCCGGCTACGCTATTTGCAAAACCTTTACACCGTTACAACGGCTCCGATTCAACGCTTTAATGATGCGAAGCCAATAATTATTCAGGTTTTTCAACCGAGTAACGCAGTTCTGCCGGGGTCGGGGTGCCACGGATTTGACTTTTGAAAATCGGTGCGGGGTTTGTTGAGATTAATTCGTAACCCTTCAAGACGAACTCTGGATAAACGCTGTTGCTCGCGGGCTCGTAAACTTTGTCGCCGCTAAACTCGCCGTAGAGTTTGTATTCGTAGTTATTGTCGTTCCCGAACTCGAGCTGTTCACGGTCTGGTGCGAGCTTTTGTTTTTCGTTCAACATCACCAATTGCGCCGTGCTCCAAGGCTGGCCAGGCCGCCGGACGTAGCCCCAGAATTTGTAATCGGGTTTGTAATAACGCCGGCCGATATAATAGTCGCCTGCCGGTTCGACCGCGATGCGCTGCGCCATCTCGATCCTCGCCTGCTGGATCCCTTGTGGCACGGTTTGGCAACTGTTGAGAAAGAGCACGCCAACTAACAGATCGCTTGCAAGCAGAAGGTGAACAACGCGCCTCATTTTTCGGGTCGACATCTTTTATCGCAGCTTTACGCCGTACGCAAATTATCGGAGAATCAATGGCGATCAGGGAGTCCTGGATTACTTTCGCAATCTGGCGGCATCTACGACTAATCAGTGAATCATAAAAGGCTCTTGCAGCATAACCGTTTACCGATCACTAGTCTTTGATTTCTCGCGTCAATGATTGTTCGCTTCTTTAACGCGCTGGGCGCGCCGGTGCTCGCGTTTTGTCAATATTTGGGGGAGGTTGTGCTTCTCGCCTCCGATACCTTTCGTTCTATTTTCACGCACAAGCTTCGCTGGAAATTATTTCTCAACCAAATCGTGGAGATTGGGTTGCTTTCACAGCTTGTTGTCGTGATCACGGGTGCGTTTACCGGCGCGGTATTCGCGGCCCAAACGTTCTTTCAATTCAATAAAATCGGAATGGGATCGGCCACCGGCGCCGTGGTATCGGTCTCGATTTGCCGCGAGCTTGGTCCGGTGCTCACGGCTTTGATGGTAGCCGGTCGCGTTGGCGCGGCCATGTCGGCCGAGATCGGCACAATGAAAGTCACCGAGCAGATCGATGCGCTCCGGGCCCTCGCAGTTTATCCGACCGATTATCTGGTTGTGCCGCGCGCTCTCGCCATGATGATTTCCATGCCGCTGCTGGTAGCCGAATGTATCGCTGTGGGCATCGCTGCCGGCTATTTCATCGCCATTTTTCTGCTCGAGATCAACGGCACCTATTACATGGCGAACATGGTGCGTTGGACACGTAATCGCGACATTATCATGGGCCTCTCGAAAGCATTTGTTTTTGGGATTCTGATTGTATTCATCAGTTGCCAAAAAGGATTGAGCGCGCGCGAAGGCGCAGTCGGTGTCGGCCGCGCAACCACTGAAGCGGTAGTGAACTCCTCGCTCGCGGTTCTGATCTGCAATTTCTTCCTCACGATGTTGCTCAATATCATTTATCCGGCGGGATATCAGTAATATCAGGCAGTTGAGCCCCGACAGCGTTCGGGGTTGAGAGTTGAGAGTTGAGAGTTGAGAGTTTGAGCATTGTAATGATCGAAGCACCACCATATCCAAAGCCGTCGACTAAAGCCCATCTGGTCCGCGGTAATTTGTCCCCGATGATCGCAGTGCGATCGCTGGCCAAAAAGATCGGGGAACAGGAAATCTTGCGCGGTGTCGATCTTGAAGTCGCACCTGGTGAAACGCTCGCGATCATTGGACGAAGCGGTGGCGGTAAAAGCGTTTTGCTTAAACATCTTGTCGGGTTGATCGCGCCGGACGCGGGAGAAATTTGGATCGATGGTCAAAACATTATCGGAATGAACGAGCGTCAGCTCGGGGCGATTCGCCTGAAGGTAGGCATTCTTTTCCAAGGCGGCGCGCTTTTTGATTCGATGACCGTGGAGGAAAACATCGCTTTCCCTTTGCGCGAGGCCGGCGAGCGCGATCCAGAGGTTCTGAAGGGAAAAGTCAGGGAGATGCTCGAGGTCATGGAAATGGAAGGCGAAGAGGAAAAAATGCCGGAGAGTTTGAGCGGTGGAATGAAGAAACGCGTTGGTCTCGCGCGCTCCATCATTCGCGGTCCGTCGTGTGTATTGTACGACGAGCCGACATCCGGCCTCGACCCGGTAGTTGCCGACAGTATCAACCGGCTGATTCGCAGATTGCAGCAGCGGCTGGGAGTGACCAGCATAGTGGTCACGCACGACATGAAAAGCGCGTTCGATGTAGCCGATCGGATCGCATACTTGCACGAAGGACGGATTTATTTTCAGGGGACCACGACCGACCTCCAGCAATCGACCGATCCGCTCATTCAGGATTTCCTGCTCGGGCGCTCTGAACAAGGAGCAAGGGTCTCCTAGCCGCCGGGCAAAAGCACGGCGATTTGGAAAGCGCCGCTCCTTGCGAAAAGGTCGCCAGGATCGACAATAATGTTTCAAAATGGATCGGCACGAACGAGGTTTGGAATTTAAAGTTGGCGCGTTTGTTTTCGTCGGGTTGGCGATGTTAGGCGCGTTGGTCGTGCAATTCGGCCGGCTGGGAGAAGGCCTCAAGACGTATTATCCACTTACTGTTCGCTTCACGGACGCGAGCGGCCTGTTAAAAGGTTCCGATGTTTTGCTCGCAGGGGCCAAAATCGGAAAAGTCTCTGGTGGTCCGCAAATGGTTCCGGGAAGCCGGGGTGTGGATGTGCCGCTGAAGATTTATGATTACATTAAGGTTCCTGAAGGAAGCAAATTCACCGTCGGAAGTTCCGGTCTGCTCGGCGATCGCTTCGTAAACGTGGTGCTGCCGCCCGGGCAGCCGAAGGCTTTTCTGGCGCCAAACACTCACATCAGCGGCGCGCGAGAGACTGGGATTGACGATCTCACCCGCGAAGGCGGCGCGCTGGTGAACGATCTCCGCGGGACCGTGCAAAAGATCGACACGACTGTGAGCCGCTTGAATCAGGACACACTCTCCTCAGCGAACATGGAAAACCTGAAAGCCAGCATGGAGCATTTGAATCAAGCCACTGGTGCGCTGGCAGAGTCCTCAAAAAAATTGGATGGCGTGATCGAGCAGGCGGATTCAACCATGACTTCGGCAAAAAGCGCTGCCGACAATTTACAAAATGCAATAGCTGACGTGCGCAAAGTGCTGAAAAGCGCAACCCAGGGGAAGGGTTTGGTAGCCGCGCTTTTAAATGATCAGCAGTTAGCGAACGACCTGCACGCGCTCGTCACTAATTTGCGGGCACACGGCATCTTATTTTACCGGGACAGCGCCGCGAAGGCTGAGACGAAGACCCCGGAACGGACCAGACCAACTCGTCAAACAAGTGGCCGCTGAGACGAATTAGCGCATCGGCAATAGCCCAGCGTTTCAACCCTGGGTTTTGACGACGAACATCAATCCGGGTCCCGGCAGGGACGGAAGAGGATATCCATTCACGCCAGTGAAGCATTCTTTCGTCCGCCCGGCGGGACTCGGATTGATCGACCGATATTTTCCGAGCACTAAAACGCGAGGCTATTGTCACTTCGCTTTGTGCAAGCGACTTCGCACATCTTCATCGCTCAAACCGTCGATGCGAATGATTTTCTTGCGCGATTTATGGCCATGTTCCAGCATGATCTGGCGTTCGGCGATTTTCAATTTCTTGGAAAGTAAACTACGCAGCGCGGTATTCGCTTTTCCATCCACCGCCGGAGCGCGGAGCTTGATCTTTATCGCCGCTCCATATTCGCCCACCACGCTGTCGACCTTCGCATCTGGCGCAACGTGAAACCTAAGAGTAGCCATCGATTGCACTGTAGCCGCGGTCTGCGACCGCCGCACTTAGCGTCTTCGGATTTTTAGCGCAAGCCGATCGCGGCACGCACCCGCTCCATGACCACATCGGCGACTTCGTTGGCGCGCTTTGCGCCGCGCCTGAGCACCTCATCAATATATGACTTATCGGCCAGGATTTCTTCCCTGCGTTTGCGCATTGGCGCGAAATAAGCCCATAGTTTTTCGAAGAGTTGTTTTTTGAAATCGCCGTAACCGGTGCCGCCTTTTTGAAACCGTTCGCGCATCTCTGCAATTTCGTTTTGTGAAGCAACCAGCGAGTAGAGCTTGAAGATTGTGGATCTTGAGGAGTCCTTCGGCGCTTCCACCGGCGTGGAATCGGTCACGATGCTCATGACACGTTTTCCGGTTTCTTTTTCGTCGCCGAAGATGTCGATGTTATTGCCGTAGCTTTTACTCATCTTCTGGCCGTCAATGCCCGGCACGACTTCCGTCGCCGCCTGGATGCGCGCCTCGGGTAGTTTGAAAATCTGGCCGAATGTCTCGTTCATCTTCACCGCCAGATCGCGTGTGATTTCAATGTGCTGCTTTTGATCTTTGCCGACCGGCACGACGTCGCTGTCGTAAATCAAAATGTCGGCCGCCATCAGCACCGGATAATTGAAGAGACCGACCGTCGCGGCCATTCCCCGGGCGAGTTTGTCTTTATAAGAATGCGCGCGCTCGAGCAAGCCCATCGGCGCAACCGTCGATAATATCCAGGCCAGCTCGGTGACCTCTGGCACGTCGGATTGATGGAAAAGCGCCGCCCGTTCCGGATCGAGGCCGCAAGCCAGAAAATCGAGCGCGACGCGGCGGCTGTTCTCGCGCAACGTTTTTGGATCGCGGACGCTGGTGAGCGCGTGGTAATCGGCAATGAAATAAAACGCTTCACCCTCGGCTTGCAGTTCGATCGCCGGCCGCATCATGCCGAAATAATTGCCGATGTGCACCACGCCGCTGGCTTGGATGCCGGATAAAATGCGCATGGGGATTAACTAAATGACGAATGTCGAATGTCGAATGACGAATTAATGCCTAATTTCCGAATGACCAAAGGAGTTGTTGCATCGCCTTTCGTCATTTGAGCGATTCGAGCTTCCTTCGTCATTAGGCATTCGTCATTCGTCATTTCCCGATCACTTCCTGCTGGTAAACTTGCGCGCTACCCACTAGAAGAAACCGTAATGCCCGCCAGAAATTCCCAGCCCGTTTCCGTCGTCACCGGAGGCGCCGGTTTTCTGGGGTCGCATTTGACGGATCGGTTGCTGGCGGAAGGTCATCGCGTGATTGCGATCGACAATCTAATCACCGGCAACACGGCGAACATTGGACATCTGGCGGGGAACGAAAATTACCGTTTCATCAAACACAATGTTTCCAACTTCATCTTTCTCCCGGAAGAGAGGATCGATTACGTCTTTCATTTTGCCTCGCCTGCCAGCCCCATTGATTATCTCGAACTGCCGATTCCGACGCTGAAAGTGGGCGCCCTCGGCACGCACAATACGCTCGGCCTCGCCAAGGACAAAAAGGCATCGTTCATTTTGGCCTCGACTTCGGAATGTTACGGCGACCCGCTTGTCCATCCGCAAAAGGAAGATTACTGGGGCAACGTCAACCCGATCGGCCCGCGCGGCGTTTACGATGAGGCCAAGCGTTTCGCCGAGGCAATGACCATGGCCTATCATCGCTACCATAGGATCGACACCAAGATTGTGCGCATCTTTAACACCTACGGGCCGAGAATGCGCGTGCGTGATGGCCGCGTCGTCCCGGCGTTCATCGGCCAGGCATTAAGCGGAGAACCGCTCACCATTTTTGGCGACGGCTCACAGACGCGCTCGTTCTGTTATGTGTCCGATTTGATTGACGGAATCTTCAAGCTGGCCATGAGCGATTATCACGAGCCGGTTAACCTTGGTAATCCGCGCGAGATGACAATCAAACAATTCGCCGATGAGATCATCCGTATCACCGGCACAAAATCAAAAATCGACTACAAGCCCTTGCCCGTGGACGATCCGAAAGTTCGTCAGCCCGACATCACGCGCGCAAAGGAAGTTCTCGGCTGGGAACCGCGCGTCAATTTCGAAGAAGGAATCAAAAAGACGATTGAGTATTTTAGGGAATCGTTAAAGCGTTGAAGCGTCACGCCCGTCATGCCTCATTAACCACGAATCCGCCTTCGCCAGGCCACGGCGTGACACGTGAACACGAATGGAGCATGAGGCAATGACGAGGCGCGAATGTCGAATGCCGAAGGATGACCAAATGACAAATTGCGGAGAAATCGCGGCGGTCCGTTTCTCTTCATTCGGGCTTGGTCATTGATTCCTCCTTCGTCACTCGGATTTCGTCATTTTATTTGTCTATTCGTGTGAATTCGTGGCTGAAGTATTCAGAACATTTCGCTGGCGTTCGATGCTTTTCGGCTGTGAATTCTCTCATGGTTAAGCGCGCGCTGGTGATCGCCCTCGGCTTTCTCAGTTTCTGTTTTCCGCTCGCGGCACAGCAAACGAGCCGTATCGAGCGGAGCAAAGATGAAGCCGTGACGCTTCGACAATTGCGCCCCAGCGTGCTGGACACTCCTGCCAGGCTGACTCTCTCTCGCGCGGAATTTTTCAATCCGATCCATGGTTCAATTCTGACGGATGATCCCCTGATGCTGGCTCTTTTGGACCGAGAGCCCTTGCCCGCTTCAAGCGAATTCGACCGGATGGGAATACCGCCGCTCGATTATTTTCAGGATGACCTTCCAAGTGCCTCCGACGTAGAGCAGGCAAACGCTGCCACGATAGATGGGAAGGATTCACCCTCCGACATCGTGAGCCCGCCGTTGAGTCCGATTTATTACAGCGGAGAACTCGGTGTTTTCTACGGACGCTCGAGTGGCAAATTCGGTCGCGAGATCATGCAGACTTATTTCTTGGGCGAAGTCGGCAACGAAAAGTTCCATATCACGGTCGGCGCGGCATACGAAGAGTCGAACGGGCGCCTCCCGCGGTTCCGGTCGTTCACTGATCCAAGGTAATTAGGTGGCGTGGCAGGACGTCCCGGAATTGGAATTTCTAAGACGCGTGTGGCCCGTTCATGCGGGAAACCCCAAATCCCAAGTTCCAAGCTCCAAGTAGAAATCTAAATCCCAATCACCAAAACAATGTGCGTCCGATTGAGATTTTGGGCTTGGGATTTATTTGGGATTTGGTTTCTTGGGATTTGGGATTTCGGATTTTTAGGCATGAGAGCAAACACGCTCGTGGCGTTTCTTATTTTCCTTCCGCTCGTTGCTTTTGCACAGTCCCGCGCTGCTACCGAGTTTCAGATTACCAAAATCACCAAAAATTTAATTCCGACGCCGCAATTTGCCTACACCGGCGCGGCACAACACCAAACTCAAACGAACCAGCGCGACCGCTGGCTGGAAGTGGAGGTTGAATTTAAGACGACGCCGGAATTAACCAATGAGCTGACGTTCAAGTATTACATTCTCTTTAATGGAACGCTGTTGACCGGAGAGGTGACTCATGTAAATATCCCGGCCGGCCGCGAGAACCGCTCGGTCATGTACGTCCCGCCCCGCGCACTTGCCCGTTTTGCGAATAACAGGCCGATTACCGAGAACTCAATCCAGAACATTGCGGTGCAGATTGTGCAGGGGGGCGCCGTGCAAGCGGAAGCCAGTCTCAATCGTGCACAGCCGCAATGGTATGCGGCGCTGCCGCACGTTTCCGGACTGGTTCTAAACAAGGATCAAACACCCTTTGCGCCGCTTTACTGGGATCGTTATGAACAAATCAAGACCAGCCGTTAGGCTGGAAATCCCAGAACCCAAGGTCCAATTTCCAAGCAACTCCCAAATCCGAATGACCAAACCGCCCCGTGTTGGAATGATCAGATTTGAGAATTGGAGTTTGGGCTTTGGTTGGGATTTGGGAATTGGGATTTGGACCTTCTAAGCAGATGCCTATCCCGACGCGCCTGATCAGTCTTGATCTTGGATCGCAGACCATCGGTCTGGCGGAATTTCGAACTCACGCCCATGGCGGGCTGGTCTTGCTTAACTATCGATTGCGCGAGATTCCAGTCGAAGCCGCAGGCGAAGAAATGCGGCGGACACAAATGGCCACCGCCCTGCGCGAAATGATGGACGAGCTGCGCATCAAGCACGGCCGCGTCAACTACGCGATTGCTGCGCAATCGGCCTTCACGCGCTTCGTCAAATTGCCCCTGGTGGAGGAGGAGAAAATCGAACGGGTTATCGGATTTGAGGCGCAGCAAAATGTGCCATTCCCGATTGACGAAGTCGTTTGGGATTACCAGCTCGTTGGTGGTGGACCCGACAAGCAAGTCGAAGTCGTGATTGTCGCGGTGAAGGCCGAGTATCTGGAAGGGATTAATGCCGCAGTCGAGGAATCCGGATTGCGCGCGGACAAAATCGGCATTGCCACGATGGGCTTGTACAATGCTTTCAGGTATAACTACAGCAACATCTCTGGTTGTTCGTTGCTCGTTGATATCGGCGCGCGCACGACGAATGTGGTTTTTATCGAGCCCGGAAAGATTTTTTCGCGGAGCGTTCCCATTGGCGGCAGCTCGATTACAGCCGCAATCGCCAGGGAATTTGAAGAGTCTTTCGCCGAGGCTGAATCTCGCAAGAGACGGGACGGCTTCGTCAGCCTGGGAGGCGCGTATGCCGAGCCGGCAGACGCGGATGTTGCCCGCGTGTCGAAGATCGTGCGCGCCACCATGACCCGGCTGCATGCCGAGCTGATGCGTTCCATCAGTCATTACCGCGCGCAGCAGCAGGGGAATCGGCCGGACCGCATTTTCCTTTGTGGCGGAAGTGCCGGCATGCCTTACATGCGCGAGTTTTTTCACGAGAAAATGCAGTTGCCGATCGAGTTCTTTAATCCGCTCCAAAACGTGACCGTATCGGAGTCAGCGAATGTGCCGCAAGTGACGCGTTCCGCCCATTTGCTTGGGGAACTGGTTGGCTTGGCTCTCCGGAGCGTCACCATCTGTCCGATGGAGTTGACTCTGCTTCCGGCGAGCGTGGTCCGCAGGAAGCAACTGGAAAAACGGCGGCCATTTTTCATTGCGGCGGCCGCTGGCCTCTTGCTCGCATTACTCGGCTGGTCGGCTTACTACACGCGAGCCGCTCAGGTGACACGGCAAAGCACGGAGATCCTGCAACAAAAGAACAACACACTGCGCGCTGCCGAAACGCGGCTCGATAAACTTAAAAAGGAAGTCGCGTCGTTGGATAGTGTCGCCACGCCACTCATCGCGGCAGTTAACGATCGCAATTTCTGGCCGGAACTTCTTGAAGACTTGAATTCGCGTCTGCCGGAAGCAGACATCTGGATCACCGAGCTCGCCGCTACGTCCGGTGGAAACATGGTCAGAACGGCTGAAAAGCGGACCGGGGAAAAGGCGCCGGCTACCGTGCCGGCAAGCCAAGCGGCTCCGGCGGGCAAAACAAAAACAACAGCACCGGTCACGAGTGGGCCAGCCATTGATGGCATTCTCGTGCGTGGCCTCTATTTATATAATCCGAAGCAACAGGAAATCGTCCTCGATTACTTCCGCGATCTGGCGTCGTCGCCGTTTTTCATCATTGATCCGAAAACTCCCGAAAGAGTGATCAAATCCAACTCGGTGCCGAACGACACGGAGTGGGCGTTTCCCTACGAGCTTCAACTCACACTGCGCAAGCCGGTGAAAATGCCATGAAATGGTTTCAGCAAAATCGTTGGCTCGGCATGTTTCTGATTGCCTTCGGACTTTGCGTCTTGTTTGCGGGGATTCTCTTGTATTGGACGAGGGCGAAATGGAGTGATGCCAGCCAAGCGTTCGACAAGGCAGCGGCGGAACGCAGCCGGCTGCAGCGGCTGGATCCATTCCCAAACGATGCCAATTATCGCAAACTAAAAGTGCTCCTCAAGGATTACGGCGCCGCGCTGGATAATTTCAAAGAAGAACTAAAAAAGGAGGTTGCTCCCGCTCCGCCGCTGGCGCCCAACGAATTTCAATCGCGTTTGCGCCAGGCGGTAGTCGCCACTCTGAACAGGGCGCGCACGAACAACGTGAAGCTGCCCGACAAATTCCAGCTCGGCTTTGATGAATTTACCACCGCCATGCCGAAAACAGGCGTGGCGCCGCTCCTCGGACAGGAGCTTTCCCAAATACAGATGCTCATAAATATCTTGTTGGACGCGAAAGTGGACGGCGTGACTACATTTCACCGCGCACCGTTGCCGGAAGAACGCGCAGCTACGACTGTCCCGGCTCCCAAGGCGACTCCCGCTCCCGCGCGAAAAGCGAGTCCAGCTCGCGGTCAGAAATCGGGGAAGGCAGCTGAGCCGGGCGCGACTCCGAGCACCGCGACCTTGGTGGAGCGCAACGTTGTTGATCTCACGTTTAAGGCAGCGCCATCCGCGGCGCGAAAAGTCTTGAACGAGGTCGCCAGCTCGACTGGACAGTTTTTCATCATTCGCACGTTGAACGTGCGCAACGAAAAGGACAAAGGCCCGCCACGCGAAAAAACTGCCGAAGCGAATCCATCTGCGGCCGAAACCGGATTGAATTTCATCGTTGGCAATGAGCACATCGAAGTCACCGCCAGGATCGAGATGGTGCGATTTACCTATTAACCACGAATGAACACAAATGAACACCAATAGCGAAACGCTGTTGCTGAAGGACGAGGTTTTTCAAGTTGTCGGTCGTGCCATCGAGGTTCTTAACACACTTGGTCACGGTCTCCTAGAAAAGGCATACGAAAATGCGATCGTCGTCGAGTTCTTACTGCGTAAAATCCCTTTCCAGCAGCAACCTGCGTTTGATGTGCTCTACAAAGGCCACAACATTGGCCTATTCGTCCCTGACTTGATCGCTTTTAATTCTCTTGTCGTGGATACAAAGGTCATTGACCGAATCACTGATCATGAACGCGGACTAATGTTAAACTATCTCCGGATCACGAGCCTGCGTGTCGGAGCGATACTAAATTTCAAACACGCCAGGTTAGAGTGGGAGAGAGTTGTTTTATGAATTCGTGTCCATTCGCGTTCATTCGTGGTTAAAGATTGATTGTGGCAAAGCTGATGGACTGGATTAAGGCGCATTACGACCGCGCCGCGCTCATCGCGGCGGCAATCTTCCTTTTCATCTCCGCAATCTGGATTTGGTGGAGCGCCATCCAATTCGGGCACCGTTTGGTCGCGCAACGGGCGCCTCCGCAAAAAGCTGCCTCGCCGCCGGCCGTCGCGGTTGAACTCGATCGCGCTGCAAAGGAGCTCGAGCACCCGGCGCAATGGAAAGCCAGCACGCGCTCCGGCCTTTTCGTCCCCGAAAGACATTTCATCGGTGCAAATGGTTTGCCGGCGACACTGCAAAACACACAGGTCCACCCGCCGGTCCCGAACGACTGGTTCGAACGGTATGGCCTGGCCATTGAAGACGCCGACGCTCTCGATCAAGATCCCGATGGCGACGGCTTCACTAATCTCGACGAGTGGCAGGGGAGCACCGATCCAACTAAGAAGGATTCGCACCCTGATTATCTCACGAAATTACATTTGGTTTCCGCCACCGAGGAACCGTTCCGTTATATGTTTTCATCATGGGTTGGGGGAACGTTTGCGATCAACGCCATCGATCAGAGCGAGCCAACGCAATTCTTGAAAATGGGTGACGTCATCCGCGGGACAGATTTTAAGATCGTCAAGTTTACTGAAAAACACGATCGCAATCAGTACGGCACTAAGGTCGATGTTTCAGAATTGATCCTCGAACACCGGGAGAGCAAGGCGCAGGTCACTCTGGTGAAGGAAAAGGTCGCCACCTCTCCTCAATCCGTGGCCACCTTCGTCTATGCCTGGGGCGGGCGTAACGAATTCGAGGTCAGAAAAGATCAAGAATTTTCCTTGAAACCCGTGGAAGAGATCAAGTACAAGCTCGTGGATGTTCAGTCGGACAAGGCAGTGATTGTAAATACGGAGACACCAAATGCACCAATCGAGATCGGTTTTCCCGCCCCATAAAAAATGGTGAGCGCGCAAGGTGGATCGGCCTTGTCCTCAAGACGATGCTAGATAAATCGCCGGAAGGCGCAAATATTTGGCGGCAAAGCCGTATTTCCTTTGGTCAACGCGTTGAGGACAACGCGTTCCACCTTGCAGCCCAGGGGCGTACGAATTTAGGCTCGTCCTTGTGCTCTACAGCGGTTTCCCAGAGCGTTTGCACCACAGCGTGCCGCACTGGGTCGAACCGGGTGCGCTTTTTCATGTGCGAATCAGGGTGGATCGCGAGAAAGCACAAACGGCATTAACAGACCCGCCGTTGGCGCAGTCAATTTTGGATTCAGCAAAGTTCTACGAAGCCAGGATGCGCTGGCATATCACGCTCTTTCTCCTAATGCCTGATCACTTGCATGCGCTGTTATCTTTTGCGCGCGACAAATCGATGAGCGAAGTCATCAAAGACTGGAAACGTTTTCTCAAGCGAACTAACCACGTCATTTGGCAGGAAGGCTATTTCGATCATCGGCTGCGGGCTGACGAACGCGGCATTCAGCTCTCAGCGAAGATGAATTACATCCGGCAGAATCCAGTGGCTGCTGGTTTGTGCACGAGAGCGGAAGACTGGCCGTGGATTATTGATCCATACGCAGGTGGATCGGCTTCTCCTGAAGACGATGGCAACTGATTCGCCGAAGACGCAAAGGTGGATTGGCTCGCCGCGGCGAGACGATGCCAGATAAATCGCCGGAAGGCGCAAATCATTTGGCGGCAAAGCCGCATTTCCTTTTGCCAACGCGTTGAGACAACGCGTTCCACCTGGGAGCAACGCGTTGAGCCGCCTTCGCATCGCTACTGCGGCCAAAAGACAACGCGTTCCACCCTTGACCGTCCGTTAAGAAGAAATCTCAAGAATTTTCCTTGAAACCCGTGGAAGAGATCAAGTACAAGCTCGTGGATGTTCAATCATCCAAACCAGTGATTGTAAATAAGGAGACACCAAATGCACCAATCGAAATCGGTTTTGCCGCCCCCTGAATCGCTGAGAAGCCATAGCCATCTCAGAAATGTTGTAGCCACGCCCCTGTGGGGCGTCTGCATCTTCGGAGCCGCCCGCTCCGGACGGCGCACAGCGCCGTGGCTACAGCGCGCGCAGATTTGCGAGGCGGCTTCTGTGAAATCTTTAAAACAGAAGCAAACGAAGTTAACGAAGGTTCCTTTCTGGGGAGTGCTCTTCGCCCTGTGCTCTTTGCTCATCTGCCCAACAATCCGCGCCCAGAATCCGGATAGCGTTGCCGAGCGCGAAGTTCAGCGGCGCCAGAGCGCCATCCCACAGGGGGAAGCAGCCCTGGCCCGGGGCAGAACCGCAATGGCGGCGAAAAATATCACGCTCGCCCACGAGGAATTTAAGACCGCGGTCAGATATCTGCCTGACGCAGTGGTTTCGGGAAGCGCCCATGACGAAGCGGTCGAGGGTTTTTGCAAAACCGGAGTCATTTTGGCCGAAGCGCGCATCGCCCAGGGCGATTACGTCGGGGCGGAAGCGATCCTGAGCGAGATTTTGAGCAGCCGGTACGATCCGAATTGTCGCGCCGCCCGCGAATTGCTCGCGCATCTCCACCAGCCTGGCTATTTCAACAAAACAATGACCCCGGACTTCATCGCTAAGGTCGAAGAAGTGAAACGATTGCTGGACGAGGCCGATGGCTTTTACAAGTCCGGCCGGTACGATCTCGCGTTTAAACGATACGACCAGGTCCTCAAGCTCGATCCCTACAACACCGCCGCGCGGCGCGGTCAGGAAAAAATCAACAATACCAAATATAAATACGGCGAAGAAGCTTACAACGAAACACGATCGCGCCAGCTATGGGAGGTGGAGAAGGCGTGGGAAGAACCTGTGCGCAAATACGGACAAACCGCGACCCCGATGGGAGAAGGCTTCGCAAGAGATACCGCTGGCACGGCGCGAATTTCGAACAAACTCAACACAATCATCATCCCGCGCGTTGAATTTCGCGACGCAACCATTCGCGAGGCGATCGATTTCCTGCGGGAACAGGCCGTTGAGAACGATCCTTCGCCGGAAGGAAAAAAAGGCGTCGATATCGTTTTGCGCATGACGCCGCTTGGACAAGTTGCTCCTCCTCCCGTCCCGGTTGTGCCTGCGACATCGCCAGGCGCCGCTGCATCTCCGGCTGCCCCGGCGGGCGGGAGCGCGCCGGTCACCGCACGTCCGGTTGTCGCTCGTCCACTTGTTGCCGCGGCAGCGACTTCTCCGGCCGAGGCCCGCATCACCATTACGCTCAATCAAATTCCGCTCGGTGAAGCGCTGCGCTACATCGCCTCGCAAGCTGGTCTGAAAGTGAAAGTGGAACCGTACGCAGTGTCGATCATTCCGATCAGCGAACAGAGCAATGATCTGATCACGAAAGAATATCGGGTCCCGCCAGATTTCATTAGCACCACGCTTGCTCCAGGCTACACGGCGCTGCAAGCGGGGGCTTATAAACAAAAGCAAGGAGTAGCCGCTCCCACAGGGACCGGAAAAGACACTCAGGAATCGACCGGCGGAGCACAGCTCGTTGCTCGCGAAGGCGCGAAGGAATTTCTCGAAGCTCAGGGAGTAGCATTCCCGCAGGGCGCCAGCGCAAATTTTCTCCCGCAAAGCAGCCGCCTGATCGTTCGTAATACCCAGGATAACCTGGATCTCGTCGATGCGATTGTTGAGCAACTGAACCTTGCGGTTCCGAAACAGGTCGAGATCGAATCGAAGTTTGTCGAAATTACGCAGAACAATTTGAAGGAACTTGGTTTCGATTGGCTCCTTGGCCCGTTCGCGGTTGGTAATGAAGGAGTGTTTGGCTCCGGCGGGACTTCAGGAACGGGCGCGCCGGTAGATGCGGCTAATTACCCGTTCAACGGCCTCACTAATAATCCTGGTGGTGTGCCCTCAACTGGTCCAATCGGGCAGAACCCCGTTACCGCGGGAAACCGCAGTGGAAACCTGGCGATCAGCGCAAATGCACTTGACGCTCTCCTCTTTCCGTCGATGGGGAGCAGCGCCCTTGCTCCTGGGATCTTTGGATTGGCCGGTGTTTTTACGAATCCGCAATTTCAGGTGGTGGTTCGCGCACTGAATCAGAAAAAAGGTGTCGATCTTCTATCAGCACCCAAGGTCACGACCAAGAGCGGACAGCGCGCTGTGATCGAGATCGTGAGAGAATTTCGTTATCCAACGACGTTCACCGCACCGCAGGTCCCCGCAATCAGCAGTAGTACGACCACTATTGGTGGAACTATCCCCGTCGTAGTGACGCCGACAACGCCGCAGACTTTTGAGACTCGCAATACTGGCGTGACCCTTGAGGTTGAACCGGTGGTCGGCCCGGACGGTGTGACAATCGATCTGAACCTGGTGCCACAGGTTGTCGAGTTTGAAGGCTTCATCAATTACGGCAGTCCCATCAATGCGATAGGGGTTAACAGCATTGGGGGTTCCATGGGAATATCGACCTCTGCGCCGGTTCTTCTGACCCAGAACGTGATCAACCAGCCGGTCTTTAGCACCCGCAAAGTGACCACGAACGTGAGTGTGTGGGATGGGCAGACAGTCGTGCTCGGCGGGTTGATGCGCGAGGACGTGCAAAAGACGGAAGATAAGGTCCCGATCATCGGCGATATTCCGCTCGTCGGCCGGCTTTTCCGCACCAATGTCGATCAACACATCAAACGGAACTTGGTCATTTTCGTGACTGCGCGCCTCATTACACCCGGCGGACTGCCGCTGAACGTTGAAGAAGAAGAAGGGTTGCAACCGCCGGTCCTGCCCGAAGTGCCGGCGTACAAGAAATAAGCAGAACCACGGATTGCACGGATGACACGGATGGTGTAGCCGGCATCGGTGATGCCAGGTCATTCGTCATTCGTGCTTCGTCATTTTCTGCACATCCGTGACATCCGAGTAATCCGTGGTCCTCTGCTCGTTTTAATTAGTGTTCAATCGTGTGCGTTCGTGGTTAACCTTCTGAAATTCTATGCGAGAGCTTCTCATACTTCTATTAATAGCGGCGGCCGGCTATTTGGCCTACGACGATTATTACAAACAACGCCCCGCCTTGCAGCAAGCACAGGCAGAGATTCAACAGCTCCGCCAAAACCCAGCGCCCGTTGCTGCACGATACGTGCCGGTTAATCCTCCTAAACCGCCGGCGTGGTTTCAGAAGCGAGTGGAGCAAGGCTCGAGTCTAGACACCTCGCGCCAGCATAGGCAGAAAGACGAAAGAGCTTCAACGCCGCCGCCCTGACTGCTCGACGAAGCAGTAACCATAAATTAACACGAATAGACACTAAGACGGAGAGGGATTCGTCATTTTCTGAATTCGTGTTTATTTGTGTCCATTTGTGGTTAAATATGTTGCCGCCGTCGGTTTTACCAGAGGTTCCAGCGTACAAGAAATAAGGGGCAAGCCCCGCCTGCCGCGCCGTAGCCTTGGCGTAGGCGGGCAGGTCGATCACTTCGATTCTGTCCCATCCATGCCGATCCGTGGAATCCGTGGTTAAAAATAAAGATCGTTTCGGCGAGGGCGTCGTCTGGACAGATGGTCCGCCAAAAACGCAAAAGAACGCCGAGGTTAAGAAATCGGACTTCACTTGTGGTTTTAGCGTCCGCTCTTGCCTCGTTTGTTTCTGTTCTGTAATGTTCTCTTATGTCCACGGTCGCTGAAATTAAGGAAGCTATCGCCAAGCTCTCGCCACGCGAATACTGCGAGTTGATGGCCGAACTGCATCCTCCCATCGCCGATGACGAGTGGGACAGCCAGATGAAGGCAGACGCGGCCGCGGGCAAGTTCGACGAAATGAACCGTCGCGCCCTGGCGGAACATAAAGCTGGGTTGACGGAAGAATGGCCATAAGATCATAGTCGATGGTTGATTGTTGATAGAACGGAGCCGCGCCGTAGCGGCCTTCACTCTCAACTCTCAACTAACGACCTCTTCGGTTGGAGTGATGGAGCGTTGGAGTAATGGAGTTGTAGCGAGGCAAGCTGGTGGGGCGAGACTCTGTCGAGCCGACGAATAAAACTCGACGGACACGACGTGACCGAACAATAATCGCAGAGATGTCGCAGATCGCTGATGTTTGGCATCACTCAGGCCGGCGCAACCCTGCTACTGACGTCCTGATTTCGCGCGACCGTCCAACAATCGTCTTCCTCACTGTTTGCACGCTGCATCGAGCAGCAACACTTGCACAGCAAATCTACCATGATGCCCTCGTGCAGGCGTGGACTCAGGCGAATGCATGGTTCGTCGGTGCGTACGTGATCATGCCTGATCACGTGCACCTTTTCTGCGCGCCAAGGAATGAAGAAATCGCGATTGAGCAGTGGATCGCTTTCTGGAAACGGCAATTTCGGCGCAAGCTTGGCCCAGCCGCGCCTCGCTTTCAATCACGTGGCTTTCATCATCGTTTGCGCCGGGATGAGAATTATCATCAAAAGTGGGAATACGTGTGGGCCAATCCTGTCCGGGGCAGGGCTCGTTAGGAATGCTGAAGAATGGCCGTATCAGGGTGTGTTGAACCACCTGCCTTGGTACGGCGACGCACATCCAAGCGGTTCGTCGGCTCGACTGAGTCTCGCCCCACCAGCGTAGAAGTTGGAGTGATGGAGTAATGGAGATGTAGCGAGGCAAGCTGGTGGGGCGAGACTCAGCTTGCCCTGAGCGAAGTCGAACGGGAGCCGACGAAATGGGAGGGAAAGCGGATCAGTTCGCGGGCTTTCTCTTCGTCATTCGATATTCGCATTTCGCCTGCCGCGCCATAGCCGCCTACTCCGCCGAAGCGCTCCGAAGGCTGGATCGCGCGAAGACTGGTCATTTTATGAATACGTGGTCGTCTGTTCCTCGCTTTAACGCTTCAACGCTTCAACCTGGAGAAACCACTTCCTGTCTTGCCTTCTGTCTTACATCTGCTAGGATTCTAGCATGGAGACTACTCTCACCATCCGTCTTCCTAAAAAGCAACGAGATGCGCTCAGGCGGCGCGCGGCAGCCGAGAAACGAAGCGAGTCCGCGGTTGTCCGGGAGCTAATCGAGCGCGAAATGCATTGCGGTTTCGATTTCGAGCGAGTGCGCCACGTCGTGGGGAGCATCGTCAGCCCGCCTAAACATTGGGAGAAAAACCCGTGGCGAAGACAGATCCGCCAACGCAACTGGCGGTCATGACGCGTTGTCTTTTGGATACTGGCCCGCTGGTTGCACTGCTCGATCGATCGGAACCGGATCACGATCGCGTGCGCGTCTTCATGAGCCAGTTCCGTGGACAACGGCTCATCACCACCGGCGCAGTGATTACCGAAGCTTTTTACTTTCTTTCCGATCTCCAGCATGGACCGGCCAGTCTTGTGTCTTTCCTCGATGCCAGCGCAACCGAGGTGCGCGATTGTTTTGGTGTCGAGGATCTCGCGCCCGCCGTCCGCCTGATGGACAAGTATGCCGATACACCAATGGATTTTCCCGATGCCACACTCGTCCGGATTGCAGAGCAGACCGGGACAGAGAATGTGCTGACATTGGACCGGCGCGGCTTTTCGTCATTTCGCTTCGCGCGGAATCGTCGGTTCAAACTGTTGCTGGATAAGTGACGATCAGGAAAACCCCCAAACAGGCGATTCATTAGTAAGTGGGAGAACCACGGATTACACGGATGCCACGGATAAGGACCGGCAAAGTAGATCTGCCCGCGAATCGCGCGAATTGATGCGAATGATTTCTTTCTCCGGACTTTTTTCGCGTTTATTGGCGTGATTCGCGGGCCCTCTTTCTCTCTTCGTCATTGGTCATTCGGATTTCGTCATTCTGAATCCGTGTGATCCGTGGCCGTCTGTTGGTAGTCGATGGTTGATTGTTGATAGAACGGAGCCGCGCCGTTGCGGGCTTCACTCTCAACTATCAACTCTCAGCTAACGACCTCTTCGGTTGGGAAAGCAGATCGGCCCACGGACCACACGAAAAATCCGAAATGGAAATCAGAAGACGTTTCGCGTCATTTGGTGTCTTTAGTGGGCCAGCATCTTCCTTCGTCATTCCGTATAAACCGCGTAATCCGTACTACTATCCATCAAAGTTTTCGCAGCTTGCGCAAATTTTGCAGGCAAAGAACTGATCCGCCAAACACGCGAAATGACGCCAAAGATTCAGAGGACGGAAATCAGAAGTCAGAGATCAGTTTTCTTTTTTGGCCTTTTTTAGCGGACAAATCTTCGGTTGCGGCGAAGCCATCGGTGTCATCCGTGGTTCTCTGTCCCCGCTTTAACGCTTTACGTGCTTGGACGCTTCCACGTGGCGAGGCCATTCGTGTTCATTAGTTGTCCATATGCCGCGCCGGCTTGTCACGCCGGAGACCTAGTGCGAAGGTGGAAGCCTTGGCGAAAGGATCCCAATTGACCGCTTGGCCGAATGTGGGATTATCCCACAAATGACATTGACGGCCGACGCAAAGAAAAGAGTGGTAGTCCCGGGTGCCGCGCCCGGCGATGTGTTTGTGTGTAAACAAAAAGGGCCTGAACTCGTCCTCAGGCGAGTGCATCGTGCCGCGCCGCATAAGAAGCGGACAAAAGCGCAGGTTCTCAAGGCAATACGGAACTGGAAGAGCGTCCCGAACATTCGTTGGGAGGAGTTGCGGAAGATCACCCGCGAACCATGATTCTGCTGGATACGAATATTATTATCGATGCACACCACGGCGTCGAGCGGGATCGGGTTCATGCCAGGAACCTGATCTCCTCCGCTGTCATTGATGGCCGCGCTGCGATAAACTGCGTCACTCTGGGCGAATTATATGCTGGCCCGAGGCGGGGAGAGGAAATCGAGGAAGATATGCGCCAGGCTGGAATTGTGGTTCTTGATCTTCCCGTTGCCGCTGCAGCTATTTGTGGCCGCGCATACAGGCGCTACTGCGGTGCTCGCAAAACATCGGGAGGCGGCGAGTCCCCTCACGTACCGTTGCCCGACTTCTTTATCGGTGCGCATGCCGAGTTGATGGGTTGGAAACTAGCGACTCGCGATGTCGAGCGCTACCGCCTCTATTTTCCAGCGGTTGAATTAATTGAACCAGCAAGCTGATAAGATCAGCCCACCGAACACACCTGCCTCCGCGCGCTACGCCGTTGCGGCCTTCACTCTGAACTATCAACTAACGACCTCTTCGGTTGGGAAAGCAGATTTGCCCACGAACCACACGAAAAATCCGAAATGGAAATCAGAAGACGTTTCGCGTCATTTGGTGTCTTTAGTGGGCCAACATCTTCCTTCGTCCTTCGTCATTCGGATTTCGCCTGCCGCGCCGTAACCGCCTATTCCGCCGAAGCGGCTGCGAAGGCTGGATTGGCGGAGGCGGGTCATTCCTTCGTCATTCGACATTCGTGCTTCGTCATTCCATGTCATTCGTGCCATCCGCCGGGATTTTTGAAAGAATCTTGAACTTTTTCCAGAACTTCGTCCCGCCGTTTCCGGAGAAGTAGGTGAGGGCGGCAAATCCCCCCCAAAAAAAATAAAAAATAGTTATTGACTTGTTCCGTGGAAACTGCGATTTCTCGCCCTTCGTTACCCAAAGTACCCTATGAAAATAAACAAAACAAAATTGTTCTCCTTTGCGTTTACGCTGATTGAATTGCTGGTCGTCATCGCGATCATCGCCATTCTCGCCAGCATTGCCCTCCCTGTGTTCAGCTCCGTGCAGGAACGCGGCAAACAAACCAAGGACATGTCCAACGGCAAACAAATCGTCCTCGCCTTGAAACAGTTTGCGGTCGATCACAACGGCGTGTTTCCAAACAAGGTCCCCGAAGTCGTTTCCTCGGACTACGACGCTGGTACGACCACGCTTGGTTCCGGCAACTTCTCGAACGACGCCTTCTGGTGGCTCTTCCCGAACTATCTCACCAGCGAAGATATCTTTAGCGTCGGCGGCTCGGCCTGGTCCCCAAACCCGCCTGATAACATCCTAGACGTATCCACTCTTACGTCTCGCGTTGACACGCTCAAAGCGGGCGAATGCGGATATGAATACATCACCGCCCTGAACGACACATCGAATCCACAGTTCCCCTTGGTTATGGACGCAGGCATTGCCGCCGGCGAAGCCAATGTGGAGTATACAAATATTCAAAGCGATAGGGGCGGTATCTGGAAGGGCAAAAAAGCTATTGTTATCTTTGTCGATGGCAGCGGCCAGGTGACGACGGTCAATGACCAAACCACTCAAACGGCAAGTTTCGTTAAGCGACCTGGACACGCCTATAATATCAGCGACAATAATGCTAGTACTGCCACCGATCCGTGGCTTGCCAACGCGAACTTGAGGCTGCCGCCGGAATCGTAAAATCCGAAAAGAGCTTCGTAACTTAGTTTCAAAACGCCCCGCCGAAAAGCGGGGCGTTTTTGTTTTTGTTTGGTGCGGGGAGCGCGCAGGTGGGTGGATCGACCGTTCCGCCGGGCGATGTTAATCGACGCGCCGCAGGCGCATTATTTCTAGCATCGACCAAGCCGCCTTCGCTTCGCTTCCGCCTGCGCCGTTGGGCTCCGGCGCGCCATGGGGACTGCTCGATCCACCTTCGCCCGATGATCGCGGCGCTGATGCCGCTCCCACATTGAAACGATCTTCTTTGGCTGTAGCCACGGCTCTACTTGCCACGCCGGAGCTCTTCGAAGGTGGGTGAGCCGTCGCAGGTTTTGTTTACCGCCCATAGGGCGGTGGCTACAGAAGAAAATCCGGCAGGGACACTAATGTTGGACAGAAAAAGGACCGCGGATTACACGGATGACGCGAATGTGAAGGCTGGAAAAATTCGTTCGCCTGGGCTACTAAATGAGTGATGAGTACTATTCAGGAGATCAGCAAAGCCATTGAGCAGCTGGATGTTCGCGAGCAAATCCGGTTGCTTCAGGATTTACCGGTGCACCTAAAAATCCAGCCCGATGATGTTGCGTGGTTGAAAGCTGCGGAGCCGGCATTCGAATTTTGGAATAACCCGGACGATGCCATCTACGACGAGCTTTAGACAAGGCGATGTCGTGCTGGTGCCGTTTCCCTTCACCGATCTGAGCGCGATAAAGCAGCGACCCGCACTCGTGATTTCCCCTGATAGACTAAACGAGGCGCGTCCGGATTTAGTTGTTTTGGCAATTACATCGCAAATTCCGCCTGCGCTCGGCGAGGATGAGATGCAACTGTCCGATGCTGAATTGAGCGCGTCCGGTCTCCCCAAAGCATCAATCGTCAAGCTCGGGAAAATTTTTACCATTCATCAGGGCTTGATTCGCAAGAAGCTCGGGAATCTGCCCCAAGGATCGCTGAAGAAGATCCAACAGAGATTGATCCAATCGTTCTAGTGATGGGAGTGAGCGCGCTCCCACTAGACTTCATTTGGATCAAAGCTGGACAGGGAAAAAACTATCTTGAGAAAGCTTAACATCGAAAGGCTCGGGCAACCGGCGTTTATTTGTCTGTGGCTCGCCCTCGTGACCCTGCTGGTGTACCTGCCGGTGTTTCAAGCGCAATTCATCGGCTTGGACGACCCTTATTATGTCACCAGGAATCCTCATGTCCTGAGTGGGATCACTCTGGCAAACCTGCGCTGGGCGTTTGTCACGAATCACACAGGCAACTGGCACCCGGTCACCTGGATTTCCCTCATGCTAAACAGTCAGTATTTCGGTTCCGGTGCGGGCGCTTTCCATG
>WNFY01000563.1_pt1 | contig 53225 bp, 52 predicted proteins | sample 5400091 | NCBI WGS metagenome assembly WNFY01 (sample SAMN13153364, study PRJNA577476) | soil metagenome | isolation source: 60 cm soil or saprolite under grassland replicate 1 | place: USA:California | collected 2016-06-15
ATGGACAGTTGCCCCTCGCGCTGCAGACGGCCACGCAACGTCTCGCCTTCGATGTACGGCATCACGTAATAGAGCAGGTCCTCGGCCTGACCCGAATCGTACAGCGCGAGGATGTGCGGGTGGTTCAGTCCAGCCGCGGTGGTGATCTCACGCAGGAAGCGCTCGACGCCGAGGCTCGTGGCGAGCTCGGGATGGAGAACCTTGATGGCAACCGATCGGTGGTGTTTCAGATCTGCGGCCAGGAAGACCGTCGCCATCCCACCGCGGCCGACCGCGCGGTCTATCGAGTAGCGGTCCGCGAGGCAGGCTTGCAGACGAGCGAGGAGACCGGTCAGACCGTGCTCGCAGACGGGGGACGACTCCATCATAGGAGCCGCGGCACGGCAGGGCCAGGGCCGCCGCGAACCCTACGCCACGGCTGAAAGATTCAGCAGCGTCCGCCACGCCCGGAATACTTCCCCGTACTCCTGATGAGTCAACGCGACTGTGCGGCCAGCGGTGCGCGTAGCCCCCGGACACAGCTCCGCCATGTCCGCGTGGATCGTCATGGCGAAATCCACTTCGAGCGTCACCGGCGCCCGGAGGGTGAACGGTACGTGCTTGCGCTTGAGCGCCCGGGGAACGTCCTCGCGGATCATGCGACAGGCGACCGCGGGCGCGATGCTCTGCGCTGCGTGGCGGCTCACCGCCTGTTTCACGATCACCGTCGTCACGCCGTCCCCCAGCAGGTCCTTCGCCTCGGCGGCGAGGGCGGAGTCGCCGCTCACCAGGGCGACGGGCACGCCGTGCACCCCCGCCAGCGCCGCGTTGAGCCCCAGCTCGCCGACCGACTTCCCGTTCAGGCGCACGTCGTGGATGCGGTCGGCGTAGGTGTGGTCGAGAATCGCATTGCGCGTGCCGGCACGGGCGTGATACCCGATGAACAGCGCCGCGTCGAAGCCGCCATCGATCCCCTGCACCATGGAGCGGGGCTTGGGATCTCCCGACACGAGCTCAGCCGCCTGGTGCAGCTCCTCGGCGAGCAGATTGCGCATGAACCAGTGGCTGTCGTTCACGAGCACCCGCGTGGCGCCGGCGGCGAGCGCGCCTTCGACGGCGGCGTTGGCCTCCGCGGTCATGAGATGCCGGAACCGGCCGTACTCGGCGGCGAACGCCGGTGTCGTGGGATCCGTCTGGGACTCGTGGACGACGCCGGCGATCCCTTCCATATCGACGGAGATGTAGACGCGCATCGGGTCAAAGCTATCTCGCGCCGTGACTTTGTATTACAAAGTACTTGACAGCGGCAGGGCGATGTGCCATCGTGTGGGTCATGGTCGCTCCTCGGCCGCTGCACGACCGCGCGCTCGACAACCTCCGCTTCATCCGGCAGACGATGGAGCGCGCCGGGTCGTTCACGGCGGTGCCGGGCTGGGGACAGGTGGCGGTCGGGGCCACCGCGCTCGCCGCGGCGTTCCTCGCGGCGCGCCAGCCCACGCCCGAGCTGTGGCTCGCCACCTGGCTGGGCGAAGCGATCGTCGCGCTCGCGATCGGCGGCTCGGCCATGGTCCGCAAGGCGTACGCCGTGAACGATCCGATCCTGTCCGGGCCGGGGCGACGGTTCGGCCTCAGCTTCCTGCCGCCGATGATCGTGGGCGGCCTGCTGACCGTGGTGCTGTACCGCGCCGGCTTGTGGCACGCGCTGCCCGGCACCTGGCTGCTCTTGTACGGCACAGGGTTCGTGACGGGTGGCGCGTTCTCGGTCCGGATCGTCCCGGTGATGGGGATCTGCTTCATGCTCGTCGGCGCCGCGGCGCTGTTCGGGCCGGCGGCGTGGGGGCACTGGCTCATGGCCGCGGGGTTCGGCGGCCTGCACGTCGGGTTCGGCGTGATCATTGCTCGGAGGTACGGTGGCTAAGCAGGGAGCGGCGAGAAAGACCGAAGCGATCGAGCACGGGCTGAAGAGCGAGCGCGGTGGATCACGTGCCGCCGAGCTCGATCGGCTGATCCACGAGCGGGTACGACTCGGCATCGTGAGCGCGCTCGCGGTGAACGATTCGCTCAGTTTCAACCAGCTGAAGGCCCTGCTCAAAACCACAGACGGCAACTTGAGCGTGCACGCGCGCCGCCTCGAGGAGGCGCAGTACATCACGTGCGCCAAGTCATTCGAGGGGCGGATTCCCAAGACCGAGTATCGGCTCACCGCTGCCGGGCGGCGCGCGCTGGAGCGCTACCTGGACCACATGGAAGCGTTGATTCACGCCACCCGTCAGGGGTGAGGCATTTTTTTTGAGGACATACTTTATGTCGCAAAGCTCTTCTCTCCACGTCGCGATCGTGATGGACGGCAATGGGCGTTGGGCCGGGCGCCGGGGCCTGCCCCGCGTGGCCGGCCACCGCGCCGGTGCCGAGGCCGTGCGCCGCACGGTCGAGGCCGCCCCGGACTCGGGGGTCACCGCGCTCACGCTGTATGCGTTCTCCGCCGACAACTGGAAGCGCCCCACCGGCGAAGTCGCCGCGCTGATGCGCCTCTTCGCCCGCTACCTCCGCACCGAAACGCCGCGCCTCGTCGAGAACGCCGTGCGACTGCAGGTGGTCGGCCGCCGTGACCGCCTCCCCCTGCCGCTGGTCGCCGCGATCGACGCCGCAGAGCGCGCCACGGGCGGCGGAGCGCGGCTGCACCTGCGACTCGCGGTCGACTACTCCTCGCGCTGGGCGATCGACGCGGGGGGCATCCTGCCGGACGTGGATCTCCTGATCCGCACGGGCGGCGAGCAGCGGCTGTCGGACTTCCTGCTGTGGGAGTGCGCGTACGCGGAGCTGTACTTCACCGAGACGATGTGGCCCGACTTCGGCGCGGCGCCGCTCGCCGCAGCCGTCGCCGAGTTTCACCGGCGGGAGCGCCGTTTCGGCGGGCTGCCGGAGGCAGCGGCCGGATGAGCGCCATTAGCGGCAAGACGCGGCTGGGCCTCGAGATCCTCGCCGCGGGCGCGGGCTTGGGGGTCGCGAGCGACGCGTTGTTGCGCGCCGTGCCCTGGGGGCTCAATGCCCTCCTGTGCACCACCGGGCTCGTGGCGGCCGCGGCGTGGCTGGCGCGTCGCCACCGTGTGGCGGTCAGCTCCGACGCCCCGTGGCTCGCGGCCGCGGCGCTCCTCATCGCCTCGAACTTCGTCGCCCGCGACTCACGGACGCTCCAGGCATTCGACGCGATCGGCCTGGTGATCGTCCTCGCGGTCGCCTTCCCGAGCATCCAGGGGGTGGCCCTGCGCGGTCGGCAGGTGTGGCATTACCTGCGGGCCGGCTTCGAGGCGGCGGTGAGCGCGTGGATCGGCGTGTTCCCGCTGGTCAGCCGCGACGTGACCTGGAGCGAGTTGCCCGGGGGCCGGCTGCGGCAGGTACGCGCTGTCGCGCTGGGCGCCACGCTGGCGTTCCCGTTGCTCGTCGTCTTCGGTGGCTTGTTCAGCTCGGCGGACGCCGTGTTTCATGACGTCGTCGTCGACGTGTTCGCAATCGACTTCGGCGCCGTGCTGGGGCACATCGCGCTGTTCGGGATCTTCGCAGCCCTCACGGCGGGGTATCTGCGGGGCGCGCTGCTCCGCCCGGCTCCGTCACATGCGCTGACGGAGAGCGACTCGAAGCTGTCGCTCGGCATCATTCCGGTCGCGACGGCGCTCGGCCTCGTCGATCTCCTGTTCCTCTTCTTCGTCGTCATCCAGCTGCGCTACTTGTTCGGAGGTGTGGAGCTGATCGCTGCCGCGACGGGCCTCACGTACGCGGAGTACGCGCGGCGGGGCTTTTTCGAGCTCGTGACCGCCAGCGGGCTGGTACTCCCCCTGCTCGCCGGCGGGGATTGGGTCGTGCGCACCGAGTCGCGCGAGCACCAGCGGACGTTCCGGCAGCTCGCGATCGTGCTGCTCCTGTTGCTCGCGGTGGTGATGGCGTCCGCGCTTGCGCGCATGCGCCTCTACGTCGGCGCGTTCGGACTGTCGGAAATCCGGGTCTACTCGACGGCCTTCATGCTCTATCTCGCAGGCGTGTTCGCCTGGTTCGCGTGGACCACCCTGCGCGGGCAGCGGCGGCGTTTCGCCTTCGGGGCGCTGGTCCAGGGATTCGGGGTGCTCGCTGGCCTGCACCTCGTCAATCCCGACGCGCTCATCGTCCGCACCAACCTTGCACGTCCTGCTGCCCAGCGCCCGTTCGACGGCTGGTACGCGGCGTCCCTGAGCGCCGACGCCGTGCCGCTGTTGCTCGAGGCCCTTCCGCGGCTCGACGGCCCGACGCGCTGTGCGGTCGCGGCCGGGCTGATCACTCAGCGCGGCAGGCTCGAACAGGACGATTGGCGCAGCTGGAATTTCGCGCGCAGCCGCGCCCGGCACTTGCTGCACGACCAGGAAGGCCGTTTGCAGGCGCTTCCTTGCCCTAGAAGGGCTCCGGAGTCGTCGAAACCGTCTGACTAGGCGTGATTGGGTGAAGTCAACCGCGCGACTCGAGTGGTTCCTTGGCAGCGCGCTCATGCTTCTGGTCGCGCAAGTTGGCTTTCGGGCGTGGCGTGATCCCGCGCTCGGGACCTGGACACCTCCACGCGATTGGGACACGGTCGGCCCCGTTGCCATTTCCCCTCGGTGGTCCGTCCTCCTCGAGGAGCGAGGCACGCATCCGTTTCTCGCAGAGTATGACTACCGACTGCAGGTCTTCCATAGCGAGGACCGCTATGGCGAATACCGCGGCACCGTCGACCTGATGACCAACCCCGGAGGACGAACGTTTCTGTGCCTCTACTCCCTCACGGCAGCGGACCGGCCGCCCATCCTCGAGGTTGCCGATCGGATGGAGACATCGATCGTGGACCTCCAAACCCATCGGCGACTCCCGAGGGCTCCGAAGGGATACGAGCGCCGCTTTGTGGGTGCGTTTGTCGAGGAGGCGTACCCCTTGCGCTTTGTGCCCGCACAGATCGATCCGACTTGTCCGCCGGACCGGTGATCGCGCTGACTAACTCGAACGCCCCATTTCCGATGAGCTTTCATCACGGGGTGCGTGTCGCGGCCATGTGTAACGGAGTCCTCCTTACCTGGCTCTACGCCGTTGCCGCCCCCACAGCGGATACTCGCGCCCGCATCCCATTTCTCGTGCGCCTCTTCGACCTCGCGAGCTGGTCGGAACTCGCCGCCATTGCGATCGCGACGGGGCTCGCGGGACTACTCATGACTGGGGCTTGGAGTTGGAGGAGCATCGGCGGAGTCGCGCTGGGAGCTTTCTTCTCCCTCGTCCTCCTCGCCTGCGGTCTGGTGGGCGACCTCATTCCCGCGGGGCCGGAGTCACCGCCCAAGTACTGGCTCCTCGTCGTGTCGATCGCGATGACGGGCTCCGCTCTCTGGCACGCGCGCCGGCGAACAACCGTCCGCCCGAACGCGTAGATTCCCGCCGAGTGATGGATCTCGGCGCGATCATCCAGAGCTACGGCGGCCCGGTACTGTTCCTTTGGGCCTGGCTGCAAGGCGAAGCGGCCGTCATCGTCGGCGGGTCCCTCGCGGCCCGTGGGTACTGGCCCTGGTGGGCCGTCTGGCTCTTCGCTTGCATCCCCGCGACGCTCGGACACCAGATCTACTTTGCCTTGGGACGCCGCTTCGGCGACCCGCTCCTGGCCCGCCTGCCGACGCGGTGGCAACCGGCGATCGCGCGCGCGCGGACACTCGTGCGCCACAACGACACCCGGGTCATGCTGCTGATGCGATTCGCCTATGGGATTCGCTTACCGTTGCCGATCCTGTGCGGCGTCGCCGGGATCGCGCCCTTGCGGTTCCTGCGCTACAACGCCGGCACCGCCCTGGCCTGGGGCCTGCTCTTCACGTGGCTCGGCTACGTCTACGGCGCCGCCGCCAGCGCGGCTCTTGGCCATGTGGCCCACTACGAGGCCTGGATCCTCCTGGGCGCGGCGACGCTCGGTCTCCTCGTCCACGCGCTCTCGCCGCGCGCCGGAAGCAGGCTAACTTAAGGGCCATGGGCCTGAGGATCGTGCAGGTGGACGCGTTCGCGAGCCGCCCCTTCAGCGGCAACCCCGCCGCCGTGTGCGTGCTTCCCGCACCGCCGGACGAGCGCTGGATGCAGGACGTGGCCTCCGAGATGAACCTCGCCGAGACGGCGTTCCTCCTTCCCGAGAACGAGGGCTACCGGCTCCGCTGGTTTACCCCCACCGTCGAGGTCGCGCTGTGCGGGCACGCGACCCTCGCGAGCGCGCACGTACTGTGGGAGGAGGGTCGCCTCCCGGCGGGCCGGCAGGCCCGCTTCCACACCCAGAGCGGCCTGCTCACGGCCGACCGCCGCGGCGAATGGATCGAGCTCGACTTCCCCGCCACTCCCCCGGCGTCCGCACCCGCGCCGCCCGGCCTCGCCACCGCGCTGGGGGAAGGGGTCACGCCCCGCTGGGTCGGGCGCAGCAAGTTCGACTACCTCGTCGCGCTCGATTCCGAAGACGCGGTGCGCAGCCTCAAGCCGGACTTGGCGGCGCTCGAGCGGGTGGACGCTCGCGGGATCATCGTGACGAGCCGCGCCACGACGCCGGGCTTCGACTTCGTATCGCGCTTCTTCGCGCCCCGGTCCGGCGTGCCGGAGGATCCCGTCACGGGCTCCGCCCACTGCGCGCTGACGCCGTTCTGGAGCGAGCGCCTCGACCGCGCGGAGATGACCGCGTACCAGGCTTCGCCCCGCGGCGGCGTGATCCGCGTGCGGCTGGCGGGCGACCGCGTCACGCTCGCCGGCCAGGCCGTGACCGTGCTGCGCGGAGAGCTCCTGTCGTGAAGCCGGTGACCTTCCCCTGCAGCGGCTCGGCCCCCGAGGCGCGGACACGACTCGAGGCCGTGATCGACGGCCGGCCGTGGAACGCGGTCGGACTGGACGGCTGGATCCGCGGTGACGGCGTCGTGCTCTACTATCGCGATGCAGCCAAATACCGGGCGATTTTCCGACCCACCTTCATCGGGCGATTTCGCGAACGCGACGGGAAGACGGTGCTGGATGGCCGCTTCCGGATGACGTTGTTCGCCCGCGCCCTGCTGCCGATCTGGCTCGCGCCGGGGATCGTCTGCCTCGTGGTCGCGCTCGTTCCCACGCAACTGCAACCGCAATCCCCGACCTTCCGGATCGCCCTCGCACTGTTGGGCGGCCTGCTTGCTCTGATGGCGGTCGGCCGCTTCGCGCTCGAGTGGTGGGGTCGGCCGGGCGACGTGGACGCGGTCTCGCAGGCGATCCGCGCGGCCGTGCAGCCACATTAGCCAGATCCAGCCGGGGGCTTCCATCCAGACCACTCCGCGGGCGAGCCGGCTGGCAGGCTACCTGTTCGCCCTCGCGGCTGGCGCTATCTGGGGCACGACGGGCCCGCTGTCGACGGCGTTGTACCGCGCCGGCGAGGCGATCACGGGGATCGGCTTCTGGCGCCTGGTAATCGGCCTCCTCGGATTCCTCGCATACGGACTGTTCCGCCCGCAATTGTTCCGGATCGACCGAAAGGCCTGGGTCCTCGTGGGGCTGGGCGGCGGCGCGCTGGTGGCGCTGTTCGAGGTGGCTTACCAGTTCGGTATCGCGGGCGCGGGCGTCGCGAGTGCGGCGGCGCTGCTCTACATCGCGCCCGTGCTCGTGGCCATTCTCGCGAAGCCGCTCCTGGGCGAGAAGCTGACCGCCCTGCGGGTCGTCCTCGCGCTCGTCGTGATGGCCGGGGCGGCGCTCACGGTGCAGGGCGGCAGCCACGGCGCGGGAGCCGGGGCGGCAGCGATCCCGCTGCCGAGTCTCATCCAGGGGGTCGCGGGAGGGCTGCTCGCCATGGTCTCGTTCGCCGGCACGACCCTGCTCGCACGCTACGCCGTGCCGCGCTACGGCGCGACGCAGGTGCTCTTCCTCGAGATCCTCGGCGGCATCGTGGTGCTCGGGATCGTGTTGCCGCTGACAGGACACACGCCGCTGCCGCCCCACACCGTGGGAGCCTGGATGTACGTGCTCTTGCTCTCGCTCGGCTCCGTCCTCGCGGCCAACTTTCTCTTCTTCGCCGCAGTACAGCGAATCGACGCAGCGCTCACCTCGGTGGCGGCGACCATCGAGCCGGTCGTGGGGGCGGTGCTCGCGTCGCTCCTCTTCAATCAGGCACTCTCGCTTCTCGGCTGGCTCGGGCTCACGATGGTGGTCGGCGGCGTGGCCACGAGCTACCTCTCGGAAGCGAAGACGGGGGAATAAAATGCTGGCCTTGGCACTCGTGCTCGGCGCACTGCAGCAGCCCGCCGCCGCTCCGCTCCCGTCGCTCCCCCCTCAGGTGGGCGACACGTCGCCGTTCCGACGGCTCGCCCTCCCCACACCCAACCAGGTGCGCGAGGGTTCGGGCACGCCGGGACCGCGGTACTGGCAGCAGCGCGCCGACTATACGATCCGAGCCACGCTCGACACCGCGACCCACACGATCGCCGGGTCGGAGACGCTGCGCTATGCCAACAACTCGCCCGATACGCTGCGCTACCTCTGGCTGCAGGTCGAGCAGAACATCTACAAGGCGAACAGCCGGGGCGCCGCCCTGAACCCGACCGACGCACGGTTCGCGGGCCGCGGATTCGAGGGCGGCTACACGATCGAATACGTGCGAGCCGTGCGGCGCGTGGGGCAGGCCGCCGGACGGATCCCCGTCAAAACCACCGGTAACGGCACGATGCTGCGCGTCGACCTCGACCGGCCGCTCGCGCCCGGCGGGCGGGCGGAGCTCGAGCTGGCGTACCGCTTCGAAGTGCCGGAGCATGGGTCCGACCGTATGGGGCGCGAGCAGTTCTCCGGCGGCTGGCTGTACGAGGTCGCGCAGTGGTACCCGCGGGTCGCGGTATACGACGACGTGCGCGGCTGGAACACCGAGCAGTACCTCGGCCAGGGCGAGTTCTACCTCGAGTACGGCGATTTCGACGTGTCGATCACCCTGCCGAGGAGCTTCGTCGTGACGGCGACGGGGACGCTCACCAACGCCGTCGAGGTGCTCACGGCGGGCCAGCGCGCGCGGCTCGCCCGGGCGGCCCGGTCCGACAGCACCGTCGCCATCATCCCGAAGTCGGAGGTCGGGCAGCCGTTCAGCCGGCCCGCGGGCCCAAGGCCCACGCTCACCTGGCATTTCACGGCCAAGAACGTGCGCGACGTAGCCTGGGCGGCCGCGGCCAATTTCATCTGGGACGCGAGCGGCTACGACGGCATCCTGATCCAGTCGTTCTATCCGCCCGAGGCGAACGCCGACTGGGCGCGCTCGACGGAATACGCCCGTCACTCGATCAAGCACTACTCCGAGAAATGGTTCCCCTATCCTTATCCGACCGCCATCAACGTGGCCGGTCCGGTGGGCGGGATGGAGTACCCGATGATCGTGTTCTGCGGGCACCGCGCCGGGGACCGAGGCTTGTTCGGCGTGACCACGCACGAGCTGGGCCATGAGTGGTTCCCCATGCTCGTGGGGTCGAACGAGCGGCTGTATGCCTGGATGGACGAGGGGTTCAATACGTTCATCAACATCTATTCGACCCTTGCGTTCTACTCGGACACGACCCCGCGCGACCGCGGCAACGCGATCCAGTGGGCGCGCTTCGCGGCGAGCGGCCTGGATGTGCCGTCGATGCTCCTGCCCGATCGCGTGCCCCCGCCCCTGCTGGGCCAGGCGGAATACAACAAACCCGCGACGGGGCTCTATCTGCTGCGCGAGCACATCGTCGCGGACACGGCGCGCTTCGACGCCGCGTTGCGCGAATACATCCGGCGCTGGGCGTACAAGCACCCCACACCAGCGGACTTCTTCCGCTCCATGGAGGACGGGCTCGGGGAAGACCTGTCGTGGTTCTGGCGCGGCTGGTTCTACCGGACCGACGTCGTGGACCTCGCGGTGGACTCGGTGCGCGCCCGGACGGACTCCACCGGGCCAAGTGCCTTGCTCTATCTCTCCAGCCTCGGCGGGCTTCCGATGCCCGTCGACCTGCGGCTCACGTACGCCAACGGCGCCACGGAGAACGTGCGCCTCCCCGTCGAGATCTGGTACCCGGGGAACCGCTACACGTACCAGCGCAAAGTCCCGGCCGACGTCGTGAAGGTCGAAATCGATCCGGGGCAGAATTTCCCGGATGTGCGACGGGGGAACAATACGTGGATGAAGCCATAAAGGTGTTACACGACGCTACGACGCCACGTTGTAAGACTTATGACGTAGCGTCGTGGCGTCGGGCAACGCCGTTCAAGACCACCAGAAACACCCCCCCCCAGATCAGGCCGGGCAGCTCCCGCAGATCCCGCCCGTACTGCATCCACAACCACCGCGCGATGACTGCGCACCACAGCCCACCGGCGAACCAGCCGACCACCCGCACCAGCGGTCCCGCGCCGGCGCGGATCCCGGGCAAGGCGAGCAACAGTCGATCGACGTAATGACCCAGGAACGTGAAGCAGAACGCCACGGTGAACGCGTCCACGAAGTCGGAGGCCAGCGAGGCGTGCCGGGGGAACGCGAGCAGGAACACGACGCCCAGCGCTCCGGCGGCGACGGTGGTCCGCGTCAGTGTCTTGAGGAACGGCTCCCCCCCGCCCATTACCGGGCCCCCGTCGGCGTGGGCTTCAAGTATTGATCGAGCCAGTCGAGCACCGTTCCCCACCACAGGCGGCGGTTGCGCGGCCGCAGCACCCAGTGGCCCTCGTCGGGGAAGTAGAGGAACTTGGCGGGGACGCCGTGCACCTTCGCAGCCGTGAAGGCTTGGTAGCCTTCCGACAGGTCCACACGAAAGTCGAGCTGGGAATGCACGATCAGGATTGGCGTCTTCCAGTTCTGCACGAAATTCAGCGGCGACCACTTTTCGTACAGCCCGCGGTTCGCGTACGGCGTGCCGCCGAACTCCCAGTCCATGAACCAGAGCTCCTCCGTGCTCCCCCCCATGCTGGCCGGATTGAACACGCCGTCGTGCGATACCAGCGTCCTGAAGCGGCCGGTGTGCCCGGCGATCCAGTAGATCATGTAGCCGCCGTAGGACGCACCCGCCGCGCCCATGCGCGTCGAATCGACGTAGGGGAGGCGTGCCACGACATCGAGGCCCTTCATGAGATCCTGGTAAGGATAATCCCCCCAGTGCTGGGAAATGGCGTCCGTGAACTTCTGGCCATAGCCGGTCGAGCCGTGAAAATTGACCGCGGCCACCACGTATCCGCGCGACGCGAACATCGTGTAATTCCAACGCGCGCTCCAGGAGTCGGTCCAGGCGCCCTGCGGCCCGCCGTGAATCAGATAAATAAGGGGATACCGCTTGGCGGGGTCGAAGCCGGGCGGCTTGAGGAGCCACCCGAACACGGAGTCTCCGAGCGCGCCCACGAAGCCGAGCTCGTCGAGCGGGCGGAGATCGAGCGTCTCGAGCGCTGCATCGTTGTGATGCGTGAGCTGCCGGCCGGCGACCCAAATCTCGTTGGGCTGGGTGTTGCTCTGGTGCAGGTACAAGAGCCCCCGACCGTCCGGCATCACCTGCAGGTCCGTGTTGACCCCGGCGCCTCCTACCGCTGAGGAACGACGGAATGACGGAAGGTCGATCCGGTACACGTTGTCTCGCCCGCGCTCCTCGACCACGGCGTAGAGGCATTTCGAATCGGGGCACCAGATGTAGGACCCGACGGAGAGCGTCCAGCCCTTCGTAGCTTCGACGCTCGGCCCATCGGTCCGACCGCCCGAACGTTCCGTCAGCATCAACCGTTGCCTATCCGCCTCGAACCCGGCCCGCTCCATCGAGAGGTGCGCGAGCCACTTGCCGTCGGGCGAAAAGCGCGGCGTGTTGTCGGCGCCGCGTCCCGCAGTCAGCGCGTGCATCGCGGAGCCGTCCGGCGCCATGATGTAGACGTCCACGTTCGTATTGTCGGCGACGGTCGAATCGCCATGCACGGCGACCGCGATCTCCTTCCCGTCGGGCGAGACGTTCACGTCCCCGTCGCCGCCGGTCGCGATCGTCGGGACGTCGTGGTCCACGGGCGTCAGATCCGTGGCGCTGCCGTCCGCGAGCGTGACGGTGAACAGGTGCTGACGCTTACCGGCACGCCAATCGTCCCAGTGCCGCCACAGGAGACCGGTCCAGAGGCGGGCATCGGTGGGGAAGTCGCCGTTGCGCCGGTCGATCTCCTGCTGCGCCGGCCACTTGAGGTCGCTCGTGACGACGATCCCCGTGCCGTCGGGTAGCCACACCGGATCGAACACACCGTCGGCGAGCTTCGTCACGCGCCGCGCCTCGCCCCCGGCGATCGGGAGCACCCACAGCTGCGCGCCGTTCTCTCGCGTGGAGACGAAGGCGAGCGTGCGGCCGTCGGGCGACCAGCGCGGTTGCCGATCCGATCCGGGCCCCGCCGTGAGCTGACGCGCCGACCCGCTCGCCACGTCGGCGAGCCAGATGCGCGTGATGCCCCGGTTGTCCTTGAGCGAGTGCTCCGTGACGGTGTAAGCCACCCACTTCCCGTCGGGCGACAGCTGCGGGTCGCCCACCGACTTGAGCGCCAGGTATTCGTCGATGGACATCGCGCGCTTCTGGGCGGAGAGGACGGGAAACGGGAAAAGGGAAACGGGAAACGTGAGGCATCCCAGCGCGATCAGTAGCCGTTTCATGAGTGGCAGCCTCTGTGCGTCTGTGCGTCTGTGCGTCTGCGCGTCTAGTAGTCAGGGTGCGTCAGGATCGCCTTCACCAGGTCATCGAATACCTTGGACTCCGGTTTGACCGCCCCGCTCGCGTCGGTGTGTACGTTCCAGGCGCACAGCTCGTTCAGCGCGGTGGCTTCTTCGTAGCTCAGCTGCAGCACGTATCCGTCGCCCCCTCCCGAGCGCGTGGCGCCGTCCAGGACCTTCTTGAGCACGTCCGGCAGGTGCCGCGTCCCGCGCACGGCGTCGTACTGCGCCCGGCTGACCGTGAGATCCATGACTCCCTTGCCAAGCCCCGAGTCGGGGGCGAAATCTCCTCCCGTGCCCCCGTTCCCGCAAGGAAGACCGATGCTACGCACTGAGTTCATCGCCACGGGGTTCCACGTTCCCGAGCGCGTCGTCACCAACGACGATCTCTCGCATATCATGGACACCTCCGACGAGTGGATTACCCAACGCTCGGGGATCAAGACGCGATACTGGGTGTCGGAGGGCGAAACCGGAGTCACGCTGGCACGGCAGGCGGCCCTGCAGGCGCTCGCGAAGGCCGGCATGAGGCCGACGGACTTGGACTGCATCGTCTACTGCACCTGCACTCCCGACCATTTCGAGCCCGGCAACGGTGTGTTCCTCGAGCGCGAGCTCGGGATCAGCAACATCCCGGCGATCGACGTGCGCAACCAGTGCTCCGGGTTCATCTACGGTCTCTCGGTCGCGGACGCCTGGATCCGTACCGGCCAGTACGCCCGCGTGCTGCTCGTGGGCGCCGAGGTCCACTCCCGCGGGCTCGACCGGACCACGCGGGGCCGCGACACCGCCGTGCTGTTCGGTGACGGCGCCGGCGCCGTGATCCTCGGCCCCACCGACGACCCGGGGCGCGGCGTGCTCTCGACCCACCTCTACGCCGACGGCCGCCACGCCGAGAAGCTGTGGGTCGACGCCCCCGGCCTGGCGCACGACCCTTTCATCAGCGCCGAGTTGATAGAGGAGGGCAAGCACCGCGCGGTGATGGAAGCCCGTGAGGTCTTCAAGTTCGCGTCGCTGCTGATGCCGCAGTCGGTGGCCACGGCCCTGAAGGCGAACGGCGCGACGCCCGCGGACGTGACGCTCTTGGTCCCGCACCAGGCGAATCTGCGGATCCTCGAGATGGTGCAGCAGGCCCTCGGCTTGCGCGACGACCAGGTCTATGTGAACATCGAGAAGTACGGCAATACGACCGCCGCGTCGATTCCGATCGCGCTGCACGAAGCGCTGTGCGAGGGACGGCTCAAGCCCGGCGACCTGCTGATCCTGACGGCGTTCGGCTCGGGATTCACCTGGGCCAGCGCGGCGATCCGGTGGTGACTACCTGATCTCCTGCCCCCAGAGATCGCGGTACACGATCGGCCCCTCGTTCAAGCCTTTGATCCCCGCCTCGACCTGACTCTTGTCGCCCACCACGACGATGTCGAAGTGGTCCGGGTCGATGTACTGGCGCGCGACGCGCTGTACGTCGGCGGCGGTAACGGCGTTGATCCGCTCGACGTACCGGTCGTAGTAGTCGAGCGGCAGGCCGAAAGCGAGGAGCTCGCGGAACCGCGTTGCGGCGCCGCCGGTCGTTTCGAAATCTCCCGGCAAGCCGAGGGTGAGATAGGCTTTCGCCTTTGTGAGCTCGGCCGGCGCCACCGGTTCTTCGCGGATGCGGCGCAGCTCTTTCAGAAACTCCATGAGCGAGCTGTCGGTCTTCGCCGTGACCACGGAAGCGAGCGCCACGAACGCTCCCGTGAGGCGCCGCGGCACGAACTGCGAGAAGGCGCCGTAGGTGTAGCCGTGCGTCTCACGGAGATTCTGATTCAAGCGCGAGGTGAAGGCGCCGCCCACGATGGTGTTCAAGACCTCGAGCGCGAACCAGTCGGGGGTCGTGCGCATCGGGCCCACATGGCCGATCCGCACCACCGACTGCGCCGCCCCGGGTTTGTCGATCAGATACACCGTGCGGGCCGCCGCCGCAGACGGGGCGGGGGGGCTTGGGAACGCGGGCACGTCGCCGGCCTCCCAGCCGCCGAACCGCGCGGCCGCGAGCCGGCGCGCTTCGGCGAGCGTGACGTCGCCCACGATCAACAGGCGCGCGCCGTTCGGCCGGTAGTACGTCCGATAGAACTCCGCGACGCGCTCGCGCGCGAGCCGGGCGGTCGCGCTGTCGGTGCCGTTCAGCGGGTGCCCGTATGGATGCTCGCGACCGTACACGATCGCAGGGAACGCGATGTTCGCCACGGCCACCGGCTCGTCGCGCTGCTGCACGAGCTGCGCAGCGCGGAGGTCCCGCTGCCGTGTGATCTCCGAATCCGCAAAGCTGGGCCGCAGCACCACGTCCGCGAGCAAGTCGAGCGCGGCCGCGAGCCGCCGCTTGGGCACGTGGATCGACGCGCTCGCGCCATCGAAGCTCGCCCCCGTGCCAAGCTGGGCGCCGAGGAACGCGGCTTCGTCCGCGACGTCGAGGGCGCTGCGCGCGCCCGCTCCCTGCTGCAGCATCGTCGCCGTGAAGGTGGCGAGCCCGGGTGCGGCCGACGGGTCCCGCGCCGCGCCCGCGTCGACCAGGAGCTGCACGTCGACGACCGGCACCTTGTGCATCTCGACGACGGCGAGGGTGAGGCCGTTCGCGAGCGTCGTGGTTTGCACGGCCGGGAGCGTGAGCGCCGGGGGAGGCGGCAGTGCGGGCGGCTTGGTTCGGTCGACTTGGGCGGACAGCCGGACCGGCGGACTGGCGGACAGCAAGGCCAGTGCGCCCGCCAACCACGGCACCGCCCGCTTTGCGTGGCCTCGGTCCGGCCGTCCGCCTGTCCGCCCGTACGCCTTCATGGCCGCGCCTCCTGCTGCACTCCGAGCTCCTGCTTCCCCTGGGGCACCACGCTGAGCACCACGCGGTGAGCACCGGGGAGGTAGGTCTGGACGGCGCGCTGCACCGCCGCAGGGGTCACCTTCCGGTAACGGTCGAGATCCTTCTGGAAATAGTCCGGGGTCCCGACAACGTAGTTGTAAAAGTTCAATTGATCGGCCTTGCCGCCAAACCCGCCCACGCGCTCCATCCGTGATAGGAACTGTGCCTCGACGGTGTTCTGGGCCCGCGCCACCTCGCGCGGCGTCGGGCCCTGGTCGGCGAGCTTCCGAAACTCCTCGTCGATGACCCGTTGCAGCTCGCCGAGGTCGTGGCCGGGGCGGGCGGTGGCGTACACCTCGAATTTGCCGTCGATACGGCTGCCGTCCTGGAACGCCACGACGTCGGTGGCGATTTGCAGCTCGTACACCAGCCGTCGATAGAGGCGTGACGACCGGCCACCCGCGAGCACGTTCGCCAGGACGTCGAGCGTGGCGTCGTCGGCGCTGAACGCCTTCACGGTGTGCCAGGCATCGTACAGGCGCGGCAGCTGGACGCGGTCCTCCAGCACGGCGCCGACCACTCCCGCCACCTGTACCGGGGGCGGCGGCGTGCGGGTCACCGCGGGCCCGCGGGGGATATCGCCGAAGTAGCGCTCCACGAGCTGGCGTGCGTCCCGCGCCGTGATATCGCCCGCGATCGCGAGCGTCGCATTATTCGGCGTATAGTACGTCTGGAAGAATTGTCGTACGTCGGCCAGCGTCGCCGCCTGGAGATCCGCCATCGAGCCGATCACCGGCCAGTGGTAGGGATGGTTCGCGGGATAGAGGCGCTCGAGAATGTTCTCTTCGGCGAGCCCGTAGGGACGGTTCTCGTAGCTCTGCCGCCGCTCGTTCTGCACCACACCACGCTGCAGATCGACTTTGTCCGCCGTTATCTCGGGTAAGAGAAACCCCATGCGGTCCGCGTCGAGGTACAGCATCAGGGGAAGCGCGTTCGCGGGCCCATCCTCATAGTAGTTGGTGCGGTCTTCGGTGGTCGAGCCGTTGTTGTCCGCGCCCGCGGCCTCGAGCAGCCGGTCGAACTCGCCGGTGGGCACGTGCTGGGAGCCCATGAACATGATGTGCTCGAACAGGTGGGCGAACCCGGTGCGTCCCGGCTTCTCGTCCGACGAGCCGACGTGATACCACGCGTTCACCGCGACCACCGGTACCGAGTGATCCTCGTGCACGATCACCTGGAGGCCGTTCGGGAGGGTGAACGTCTGGTAGGGGACGCGGAGACCTTGGGCGGCCAGGCGGACGGGCGGACTGACGGACAGGAGGAACGCCACGGCTACGGCCAGCCGGTGTGTGAGCCGCGGCATCTCTCTGTCCGACCGTCCTACCGTCCGACCGTCCGTCATCCTTGTGATTTGCGGTGGAAACTCCCTTCGCGCAAGTTGCGTAGGGCGCGCGACACAGGAGATCCACATGTTGGGCTTGTTGATCGGAGCGGCGGCGCTGGGCGGAGGGTTCGTGGCCACGCGCAATTTCGTGCGGCGTCGGCTGCGCTTCGTCGATGCGGTGCGCAGGCCCGCGGCGCCGCTCGTGGCAGGGCTCGCCGCGGGGCTGGCCGGCACCGTGGTGGCGCTCCCCCTCGGGGTGCTCCTTCCGGTGACGGTCTGGACGGCGGCGGCGTTCGGGGTGGGGGTAGCCGGGGGGGTGGCGAGCGGGCGGCGGGCGCCCGAGCTCCCGCCCGGGTCCTAAACGACCCTCAGACCCGCCTCGGGCGCCGCGGCCTCCGGCCGGCCCGCGACGCTGCGCAGCGCCCGCACCGCGTCCTTCGCGAACGTCTTGCCCGCCCCTTTCTCCACTTCCTCGAGGGCGGTCCACTTCGGAAACGCCGGACGCACCGGCGTCGCCATCTGCAAGGTCTCGAAGGCGTCGGCCACGGCGAGGATCTTCACCGTCAATGGCAGCGGGAGCGCCTCGATGTCCCAGTCCTCACCCACGATCTCGTAGTAGTGCCCGTACTCCCCGATAATCTCCGCGGCGCCGCGCATGGCGCGCGCCACGCCCACCGAGGAGCTCGTCACCGAACGGGACAGCAGCCGTAGCAGGCGCTGGTCGCGCGTCCCCACTTCGTGCAGCAGCGACGCTACCCGCAGGTTCTCGACGTCGACCTCGGTGAGCTTCAGCTCCCGCCCGATCGCCGCCGCCACTTCCGCCACCCGGTTCGAGTGCCCCTGCTGATTCCGCTCGGCGGACTCGATGTGGTAGGTCAGGAGCTCGAGGGTCGCCATGTATGCATTCTTGACTTCTGCGAGCCGCGCCTCCCGCTGCTCAGCCAGCCCGCCTACGACATAGCCGGTGAGGATGAGGAAGCCCGCCCACGGACCGAGCGCGAGCACCGCGTCGGGATAGAAGCCGGGCAGCATGTCCAGGCCCTGCACGTACTGGTAGAAGAAAATGAGCGCGACGACGAACACACCCGCCATCACCGCGAACCGTCGGCCGCCGTAGAAGCCGGCGAGAATCATGGGCAGATAGTAGAAGCTCAGGAAGGCGAACTTTTGCACCACCAACGCATGAATCGCGACCATCGCGAGCACCAACAGCAGCACGAACACCCGCTCGAAGTGGCGGAAGAAGAAGACCTTGGCGCGCTCCAGGGGACGCGATTGAGCCACGAAACACCTCGAGCGTAAGCGGTGTCAGGGGGGCGGGGGGCGCAAAAGTCAAACTGGGGAAAGCGGCCCGCCGGCGCAATAGGCGGGCCCTCATTCGTGCCTAGCCCGCCTCTCCCCTCTCCCCCCTCCCCGGGTCGTGATCCGGCGGGCGCTCCTCGTACCCGACGCACTGCAGCATCGGAAGCGCCGGGTAGCGGGGGAACCGCGGATCGGTGTCGGCGCGGCGGCAGCGGAAGAACGTCGACCCGCGCCGATTGGTCACGGCTCGCACCCAGCGGCAGGTGAGGCAGAGCCCCACGTCGTCCGTCATCCGTTGTCCGTTATTCCTCGACGCCGCCGTCTCAACGGATGACGGATGACGGATGACGGATCACCTCAAACATGCACCTCGATCTGCTCGTGCAGCCTGCGCCGTAACAGCGGGTGAGTCGCCCAGACATACCAGCCCATCGCGCATACCGCGAGAACGTTAGCGACCAGCACCGACCACACGCCGAGGGTGCCCAACACCCACTGCGCACCGAGTGCGAGCGCGGCGCTGACGACCGCGTCCAGCACGATCATCGCCATCGCGGCGAGCAAGATGAGCGCCGGAGTTCGCTCGATCTGTTCGGCGACCCCCACGAAGAGCGCGCCTGCCACGACGAACGCCGCGACGTGAACCACGCTGTAGGCCGCCACTAGGCCGAAGTTCATGTCGACCGCGGCCACGTTCGAAGCGCCGAACAGGAGGGCCGCGCCCAGGGCGGTCGGCGTGCGCAGCGGGTGGCCCGCGGCGAGGTCGAGCGTGAGGAACCACAGCGCCACCACGCCGGCCCCGATCAGACCGGTGAGGAGGCCCTGCGTGAGCAGCGGGTGGCCCTTGAGAGCGCCCAGCCCGAACGGATGTTGATCGCGCGCGGCCCGGTGGAGATAGCCCATGAGGACGAACCCCGAGAGGACGTTCGCGGCGACCACGTGCGGCCACGGGACCACGGCGACGCGGGACGCGTCGCTCGCCAGCAGGCCCGCATAGAACGCCAATTCCTGCGCCACCAGACCGAACAGGACCCCGAACAGCAGACGCGGCGGCGTTCGCAGCGCGGCGATCGCCCCGGCCATCGCCACGCCGAGGACCGCGAACACGCCAAAATGCACGACCGAATACGCCGCGACGAGTCGGAACGTCGGGGGACCGACCGCCTGACGGGTGAGCGCGCTCGCGAGCGCGGCAGGAGTGTGAAAGGGCCGGCCCGCGATTGAGTCGACCGCGAGGAACCAGAGCGCGACCACCAACCCGGCGAGGACTCCGCCGACCACGCCGTCGGCGATCAGCTGGTGCAGTAACCGTTTCATGGCTTGTCCCTCCGCTTGGTGCCGTTGAGGCAATATCGCGCCCGCTCCCAGCCGCGCAACCACGCGCGGGCGCCGGCTATGGCGTTTTGACGGGGCGGTTCTCCATCTTGGTAGTCCATGCCCGGTGACGCCACGCCGCCGCCGCTGCCCCCCCCCCCCCCCCCCCCCCCCCCCCCCCCCCCCCCCCGCAGGCGGCGACCGCGAAGCGCTCGACGCCCTGCGACGCGAGACGCACAAGGTGCACGGCTCCGCCGGCTCGTACGGGTTCATGGCGGCGTCCCGCCTCGCGGCCGGCATGGAGGCGACCGTGAAGGATTGGGCCGCCCGCCCGGACGAACCGGACGTGGAACGCGGCTCGCTCGCGCGCTGGTTCGTCAGGCGGCTCGCGGAGCTGCTCGGGTTGGAGGTGCCGCGCGCGAGCGCCCCCCCGGTCCGTGCCGCACCACTGCCGCGCGTCGGCCCGCCACCCCGCCCGGCACCGCGACCCCCGACACAGGCTCCTCAGCGACCGACGTACCAACGCCCCGTGGCGCCGCCCGCGCGAGCGGTCTCCCCCCCGTTGTCCGCGAAACCGGTGGAGCATTCGCCGAACGGGCCGGGGGCGCTCGCGGTCGCACCGGCCGACGCCGCCCTCGTGCCGGAGGTGATCTACGTGGAGGACGACGCGGCGCTCGCCGAGCTGCTCGAGTACGGGTTGCGCGCTCAGGGATATCGGTTTTTGGCGTATCGGAACGGGCGGGATGCGCTGCGCGCATTGCTCGCGCTCGACGTGCGGGGCACGCATCCGCTGCTCCTCCTGGACGTCGACCTTCCCGCCCTGGACGGGTATTCGATCCTCGGCGCGCTGGAGCGGGAGCGGCCAGGAACCTACCGAGTCGTTTTCACCACGGTGCACGGCACCGAGGAGGAGCAGCTGCGGGGACTCGAAGCGGGCGCGCTCGACTATCTCGTGAAGCCGATCAGCCTGCGCGTGGCGCTCGAGAAGATCAAGCGCTGGGTGGGCCGGTGACGAGCCTGCAATTCCTCTGGGTCGTCGCCGTCGCGCAAGGAGGTCAGGAAAGGCTTCGAGTCGGCAGGGAAGCAGGTCACAGAACCGGCAAAGGCTAGACGCACAGACGCGCGGCGGTGAACGGGGGGCTACAAGCCGACCCACCGTGCGAGCGCGGCAGGGGGGTATACAAACCGCCTGCTTCGGTTGTCTACCACCACCTCTCCCGCAGTGCGGATCGGACGCCCGCCCGTGGCCGGCAGCGTCGCCGGGAGCAACAGGCGCGCGAGGAACACCGAGGTAGGATCCTGTCCCGGGACGTGTTCGGGGAGCGACTTGGGGCCGCCTTGGTCCGACGAGTCGTCGCCCTCGTGCCACGCGACGAAGATCGCGTCCTGGAGCTCCCTCCGGGCGCCGTCCGTACGCGTGAACACCGGCCACGCCGGAGGCGGTAGTGGTGGCGGTTCCGGCTCTTGCCGGAGGTGGAGCTTCACTTCATACGCGGAGCGTGGTGCCTCACCCGGCTCGCCGGGCACGAGCCGTACGAACACGTCCGCCACCACGCCCTGAACCGATGGCTTGAAGGCGCCGATAAGGTGGGCGTCGCTCTGCCCGTCGAACCAGCGGTCCAGCGGGAGGTCCGCGTCGCGCGGCACCTCGATGATCCGTCCGAGCGGATCGAGCGCGATGCCGGGCTTCACAATGAGCCGCTCGCTGCGACTGCCGGTCGCCTGCTCCCATGTCACCTCAAGGCCGGCTAGCGTGCCGCTGCCGTGTAGGTAGGACAGCGCGCGCGCGAGCCAGCGGTGCTCGTACAGCTGCTGGGCATCGAGGTGCTGCGCGTCGAGCAGGACGCCGGTGGCGTAGAACACCCGACCGCGAGCCTCCCGCGCTCTTCCGAAGGCATCACTGCTAGGTAGTGGCCCCACGATCGTGATCAGCGTTTCGACCGGGTCGCTCTCGATGCCGTCGTTGTCCACGACGATCAAACGGAACCGGTGCCGGCCCGGTAGCAGGATGTTCTCGACGCGGAGCCGTGGCTCAGTCGTCTCGAACGGCCGTTGCAACTCGAGCGTCGGCATCTCAGGTCATCATGATCCATTTGTACGCCGTGATCTGATGCCCGGGCACCGGGTTCGACTGCGTACCGTCGAGGGTGAACGGCTGCCCGAACGCGACCTCGGCCGGCATGGCCGTGAGCACCGCCTGTGGCTTCCGGTCATCGGGGCTTATCGTGACCGTCTGCTCGGCTGGGATCGACTCCAAACCGTTCTCGTCCACCACAATGAGCTGGAAGACGTGATCCCCGGGGTCCACCGGGTTCGTCACTGAAGCGTCGACGGTGACGGTGGCATCGGCAGTCACTACAGGTGCGCCCACGACGAGTTGGCTGGGGTCGACGTGCGTCATGTCATCCTCCAAAGTGTAGAGCAACGTTCTCACTGGATCAGTCCAGCGTAGAACACGATGTGTCGCCCGAGCTCGCTGCAGATTAGCGGCGGCTGAGTCGCTTCGCCTCCCTGCGATCCGTAGTCCTGATGGTATTGACCAGCTGCTGCGGCGAGAGCTCACCGAGCGACGCCTTCAGCGGGCGCAGCTCATACAGAAAACCACGCCGTCCGTCGGACGCCACGCCGAGGACGCGTATGCGCGGATGTGTGTGCAGTAGTCGCCCGCAGTCTTCCGGAAGCTCAGAGTCCTCGAGCGCGAGAACGACGACGTCCGCCTTGGTCTCGGCAACAGTGGACCGTAACTTTCCTCGACCCGACAGCACGCCGACCACTTCCATATCGGGCTCGGCCGAGAGGACATCCGCGAGGATGTCGCACAGCATCCGCGGCATCTCCACCAGGAGGATCCGGGTCCGGCGAGGCACGGGCTACCTTGTTTTGGTCGACGGTCAATGTCGCCGCGACGGCGCGGCGATGAAATGAACCGTCTGCATCAATTCCGGCCCAGGAGGCGGTCTAGACTGGCGCGGCCCAGTGGTCTAGCGGTGGGTACAGGGGGATGATCTAGATCGTGTGCAACCGGTCGTCGCGGCGCGCGGACGCGTCGCTCGACTTGTGGCGACATCGCAACCCTAGACGTGGTAACCTACATCACTAATCTTTGGGTCTCGTGTTGAAGAGCCGTGGTCGTTCGTAGCGCCTCATGGCGCGCTCGGTGAGCCTAGCGGGTGGGTGGGTCAAGGCACAGTGATCAGGGTGGCCATCGTAGCCGACATCAGGCTCTACCGCGAGGGCCTGGCTCAGATCTTGGAACGGCAACCCAACATCAGCGTCGTGGCGACCGCCGCGACCAGCGATGGCTCACTCGCCCCGCTCGCCCAACTCGCTCCCGATCTCGTCCTGATCGACATGGCCATGGCCGACAGCCTGACGGCCATCCGGCGGGTCGCCGTGGCGGCCGCGGGGGCCAAGGTCGTGAGCTTGAGCGTCAGGGAGGGGGAGGACGATCGCGACGTGCTGGCATCCGCAGAGGCCGGGGCGATCGCGTATGTGCCGCGCGAAGCCTCGCTTGAGGATCTGGTTGCCGTCATCGAGTGCGCCGTGCGGGGAGAAGCTGTGTGCTCACCCCGGGTAGCGGGCGCGCTGCTTCGCCGGATCGCCGCCCTGGCGACCAATGGTCGCTCCGATCGAGTCCAAGCGCATCTCACCAAGCGCGAGCGCGAGATCATGGGGCTCATCGACGAGGGCCTCTCGAACAAGGAGATCGCCAAGCGGCTGCGGATCGAGGTGGCCACCGTCAAGAATCACGTCCACAATATCCTGGAGAAGCTCCAGGTGCACCGCCGGGGCGAAGCGGCTGCGCGTGTCCGAGCCGCTCTGCCCCGGCGCGCAGTCGGGTCGGACACCGCGTGCTGACCCAGCACGCGTTGGCAAAGGCTAGACGCACAGACGCGGAGCGGTGAACTGGAAGCGGCTGTTCACCGCTGCGCGTGGCTTCGTGTCGCTTCTCCCTTCGGCCTTTACTTTTTCACGGTGTCCATGTCGTTCTCAAGCGTGCGGTTCTCGATCGTGAGCAGGTCGTAATACGCTTGGCCACAGGAGGCGAGAGCGAACGAGCACGAGTCATCGACGAGGGAGCCCGACAGGACCCGGTGGTTTGGGAATGTGTTTGTGATTAGAGTGACAGCCGTCGGCCAGTTCTGGTATCCGAGGCCAAACTGAGTCAGATCCCACCGCGCAGGCAAGTTGTCGGTCATGTCGACGAAGTCCCACACGCCGGTGAGGCAGCCGGTGCCGAATCCACCGTGCCCGACATAGCCGAACGCGTTACCGTTGGATTGGCCGTCTCCATCAGTGTCGATGGCAAGCTGTATGCGGGGCGACCCGCCGCTGCAACTACGGGCGGGGAAATTGTACTTCAGCTGAAGCTGGTCGGTTAACGCAGCGATCTTGATACCTGGCGGAAGATTCCGGAAGGCCACGCCGATGCCTGCAGGGTATGCGGTCGTCGTCAGGACCGAGATAACGTCGTTGGTCGTGTTGAACGGATCGTCGTCGTCCACCATCGCAAACAATAGCTCGAACTTATGACCCAGGCCCGGCAGCTCCTCTTGAGAGCTGGGTGGATCGCTCAGGGCCAGGAGATCAGTGTTGGCGACCAGCAGCTTCCCGACCCAGTCGGGGACGTCCGTTTGAGGGGTGATGAGGTCGGCTCGGGGCCCTACGGCTGAATGCGGTGCCGCGGGCGCCGAGCGATCGCAGCCGGCTCCCAGGCAGGCAACGAGAGGACCAATGAGGACCGCGGCAACCCTTCGGAGCGTTTGCATCGGCGTCTCCTGGATGCGGGTGGGAAGTGACAGGCAGAGGCGTGTGCCAAGGGAAGTCAGCGTGGCGGAACTGCAACGGTAGTCATCGTCGGCTGGACGCTTGGGGCTGAGAAGGGTTGTTGTGGGGGCGCAGCGTGCAAACGTGGTGCCGTGGTTTGACTGCAATAGCGCGGCGCGTTGCTGCCGCAACTACGCAACACTACTGTGGAGAGGAGTTACGGTCTATCTGGTGCGGTGGCGCAGCGAGCTACGGCGCGCGGCTCCCCGCCGCCACCTGCTCGGTGGCTCGCAGCACCCGCAGCGCGTTGAGCCCCGCGACCTTCCTCACGTCCTGCTCACTCCATCCGCGCCGCAACAGCTCCGCGATCAGATCGGGAAACTTCGACACGTCCTCGAGCCCCACGGGCACTTCGGTGATGCCGTCGAAATCGGAGCCCAGCCCCACCGCATCCACGCCCGCGACGTCGCGGATGTGCTCGATGTGGTCCGCCACCTGGGCGAGCGTCGCCTTCGGGGCACGCGCCGCCCACGCCTTCGTCGAATCGGCCACCGTCGTCGGGGCGACTCCCGCCGCCCGGAGCGAGCGAGCCCGCGCTTCCATGCTGTCTTCGTACAGGCGCACCGCCTCGGACACGAAGCCGGGGTTGAAATTCACCATGACGATTCCGCCGTTCCTGGGCACGAGCCTGAGGATCGAATCCGGCACGTCTCGCGCGTGGCCGGTGAGCGCGCGGGCCGAGGAGTGCGAAAACATGATGGGAGCGCGCGCGGTGTGGAGCGCGTCCGACATCGTGGCGTCGTTCACATGGGAGAGATCCACCAGAATCCCGAGTCGATTCATTTCGTGTACCACGTCCCGGCCGAACGCCGAGAGGCCGCGCCGCGCAGTGTCGGTGGAGGCGGTGGCCCACGAGAGACTCCGCCAGTGGGTGAGCGTGATATAACGAACGCCGAGCGCTGCGAACATCCGCAGCGCGCCGAGCGAGTTCTCGATGGCGTGCCCGCCCTCGATGCCGATCAAGCACGAGATCTTTCCCGCTTTGAAGTTCCGCTCTACGTCGGCCGCGGTGCGGGCCGAGGCCAGGTCCCGAGGATACTTCGCGCACAACCGCTTGATCAGGTCGATCTGCTCGAGCGCGTACACGGCCGGGTGGGACCCCGAATCGATGGTCGTGACAGGCACGTAGGCCGCCCAGAACTGCGCCCCTACCCCACCCGCGCGGAGTTTCGGGATGTCCGTCATGAGCTTCGGCTGGAGCACGGCGAAATCCACGGAATCGAGGCCACCCCGCTCGCGGATCGCGTCGGGAATGTCGTTGTGGCCGTCGATCAAGGGGACGGTCTTGAGAATGCGGACGGCCTGGGCGCGGTAGTCCTGCGCTGACAGACGGACGGGCGGACTGGCGGACAGCAAGACCGCGAGCCCCAGCGCCGTTCTTCCGACCGCCTTTCCGCCTGTCCGCCAGTCCGCCGCCATACGTCACCCGAGGCTGAAATGGGAGCGGAAAGCTGGCGCCCCACCACGTGGTTATCAAGATTACGTTTCGGAACCATGCCCGACGCCAAAGCGAAGATCGCGCTCGAGCTGAACGGCGAGCCCGTCGAGGTCGCCTTCGCGCCGCACAAGACGCTGCTCGAAGTGCTGCGCGAGGATCTGGGGCTCACGGGCACGAAGCACGGCTGCGAGCTGGGCGAATGCGGCACCTGTACGGTACTCGTCGACGGCACGCCGGTCCTGTCCTGTCTCGTGCTCGGCCTCGCCTGTGCCGGCCACCGGGTCAAAACCGTCGAAGGCATGGCCGAGCGCGGCACGCTGCATCCGCTCCAAGAGGCATTCGCCGAGCTGGGCGCGGCGCAGTGCGGCTACTGCACACCGGCGTTCCTCCTTGCCGCAGAGGCGCTCCTCGCGACAAGCCCGCGTCCCACGCGCGACGCGATCAAGCAGGCGCTCTCGGGCAACCTCTGCCGCTGCACCGGTTACATCAAGATCTACGAGGCTGTCGAGCTGGCGGCCGCCCGCCTGCGCGGTGAGGACGCGAAGCCGGCACCGGAGACCCTGTATGGTGTCCGGTAACAAGGCGGCGGGCTTCCGGGTGGTGGGCAAGGCCCATCGCAAGGTGGACGCGACCGCGAAAGTCACGGGCGTCACGCGGTTCGCCGACGACCTCTTCTTGCCCCGGATGCTCTTCGCGAAGCTGCTCCGCAGTCCCCACCCCCACGCGCGCGTTCTCTCGATCGACACGTCCCGGGCCGCAGGCGGCCCGGGTGTGAAGGCCGTGCTCACGGGGAAGGATCTCCCGATCCCGTTCGGCATCCTCCCGGTGAGCCAGGACGAGCACGCCCTGGCGCTCGACAAGGTGCGCTTCGTGGGCGATCCCGTGGCGGCGGTCGCGGCCACCAGCGAAGAAGCGGCTACCCAGGCGCTCGACCTGATCACCGTCGAGTACGAGGTACTGCGGTCTTTTCCCGATGCGCTCGACGCGGTCGAGCATCCCGAGCCGGCGATCCACGACTACGCCGACGCCGGCAACATCCACAAGCTGATCGATCTCGAATTCGGCGACGTCGAGGCCGGATTCACCGAGGCCGACGTCGTGCGTGAGGACCTGTTCTTCTTCGAGGGCAGTACCCACCTGCCGATGGAGCAGCACGCGGCAGTGGCTGACTGGTCCCCGCCGCCCGATGGAAAGCTCACGCTCTGGAGCGCCACCCAGACGCCCCACTACGTGCACCGGGCCCTCGCCCAGGTGCTGGAGCTCCCGGCAGCGCGCATCCGCGTGATCGCTTGTCCCAACGGGGGCGGCTTCGGCGGGAAGAGCGATCCCTTCAGTCACGAGATCGCGGCGGCCAAGCTCGCGATGGTCACAGGCCGCCCGGTGAAGATCACACTCACGCGCGAAGAGGTCTTTTACTGTCACCGCGGGCGCCACCCCACGCTCATGTGGGTGAAGACGGGAGTGAAACAGGACGGCGCGATCACCGGGATGCACTTCAAGTCGCTGCTCGACGGCGGCGGCTACGGGTCCTACGGCGTCGCGAGCACGTACTACACGGGGGCGCTGCAGACAGTCACGTACCACGTTCCACGTTACAAGTTTCAAGGCGCAAGAGCCTTTACGAACAAACCTCCCTGTGGACCGAAACGGGGCCATGGGACACCCCAGCCGCGGTTCGCACTCGAGGTGCACCTCGACAAGATCGCCGAGCAGCTCAGGATGGATCCGGCCGAGCTCCGCCTCAAGCACCTGGTTCCCCCCAACTCGCTCACCGCCAACTGGCTGCGCATCGGCACGATGGGCCTCGGGGCCTGCATCGAGAAGGTGGTTCGCGGCTCAGCGTGGAAGCAAAGGTTCAAACAGCTGCCCTACGGGAAGGGGATCGGGCTGGCGTGCTCGTCGTACATCACCGGTGCCGGCCTGCCGATCTACTGGAATGCGATGCCGCACTCGGGCGTGCAGCTCAAGTGCGATCGCGGCGGCGGGGTCACGGTGTTCTGCGGCTCGACCGAGATCGGACAGGGCTCGGACTCGATCCTCGCAACCATCGTCGCGGAGGTGCTCGGCCTCCACCCGCTCGACGTCGCCGTGGTCACCGGCGACACCGATCTCACGCCGGTGGACCTGGGCAGCTACTCGAGTCGGGTCACGCTGATGACGGGCAACGCGGCGATCCAGGCGGCCGAGCGCGCCCGTGACGTGATTGCCCTCCACGCCGGCAAGAAGCTCGAGACCCCGGCCGCGCGCCTCACGTTCGCCGGGGGGCGTGTGTTCGACGGTCAGGATCCCGAGCGCGGGCTCACGTTCGCCGAAGCGGTGCAGCTCGCGGAGGCGGCGGAGGGGACCATCGGCACCGTGGGCTCCTACACGCCGGCCCCGTCCGCCGGTAAGTACCGCGGCGCGGGCGTGGGTCCCTCACCGGCCTACTCCTACAGCGCCTGTGTCGCGGAAGTCGACGTGGATCCCGCGACCGGGATTGTACGCGTGCCGAAGATCTGGATCGCTCACGACGTGGGTCGCGCGATCAACGCCGCCACTGTCATGGGCCAGATCGAAGGCTCCGTGTACATGGGTCTGGGCGAAGCGCTCATGGAAGAGATGGCCTACCGCGGCAACCGCAACGTCGTCCACAAGATTCCCAGCCTGCTCGAGTACAAGAGCCCGACCACGCTCGAGATGTGCGACGTCGTGACCTATGTGGTCGAAGACCCCGATCCGAACGGCCCCTTTGGGGCCAAGGAGTGCGGGCAGGGTCCGCTACTCCCGGTGCCGCCCGCGGTCGCGAACGCCGTGTACGACGCGGTCGGCGTGCGCATCGACGAGGTCCCCATAACACCAGAAAAGGTGTTCAAGGCACTGCGCCGAAAGGAAAAGGGTGAACCGGGGCGGTTCGGACCGGCTGGGTTCCCCGACATACCCTGGCCCGAGCCCACCCGGGTGGCGACCCCATGGGAGGGTGGTGATGGACGGGCGGCAGAAGGCGGCAAAGGCGGCAAAGGCAGCAACGGGCGGCGACGTCCCGCAAGGGCGGCAAGGCGCTGATGCTTCGGCTTCCTTCCTTCACCTACCTGCAGCCGCGGACGCTGAAAGATGCGCTCGCGATGAAGGCGGACGCGGGTCCCGATGGGATGTACGTGGCCGGGGGAACGGATCTCTATCCCAACATGAAGCGACGGCATCAGGAGCCGCGCACCGTCATCTCGTTGATGGGGATCCCGGAGCTCAGGACGGTCGGGCGGTCGGGCGGACGGGCGGACGGGGAAGTCGTTCTCGGATCCTGCATCACGTTGACGGATCTGTCCGCCAGTCCGCCCGTCCGGCAGTCCGCCCCGGCGGTGGGGGAGGCGGCGGGGCTGGTCAGCACCCCCCTGCTCCGCAACATGGGGACGTTGGGCGGCAATCTCTGTCTCGACACACGCTGCAACTACTACAATCAGACGTACGAGTGGCGTAAGGCGATCGACTTCTGTATGAAGAAGGACGGGCACATCTGCTGGGTCGCGCCCTCGTCCCCGCGGTGCTGGGCCGTCAGCTCGTCCGACGTGGCACCGGTGATGGTGGCGCTGGGTGCGGACTACGTGCTGGTCGGCCCGGGCGGCGAGCGCGTCGTGCCCGCGGCGCGGTTCTACCACAACGACGGGATCAATTACCTTACGAAGCAGCCGGACGAGGTCCTCGCCGCGGTGCGGCTCCCTGCCCCGGACGGCTGGGACGCGGTGTACCACAAACTGCGCCGCCGCGGATCGTTCGATTTCCCGGTGCTGGGTGTGGCGGCGTGGGTCAAGTGGGAGCAGGGAGCGGAGAGCAGGGAGCGGGGAAGGGTCGTAGAGGCGCGCATTGTCCTCGGCGGCGTGGCGAGCTGGCCGCAGGAGGTCCCCGAGGCGGGCGCGGCGCTCGTGGGAACCGATTTGTCGGACGAGGGCGTAGCGGCCGCGGCAGACGCCGCGTACCGTCCCGCCAAGCCGATGGACAACACCGACTTCGATCTCTCATGGCGGAAGCAGATGACGCGGGTGTACGTCACGCGGGCGCTTGCGGAGCTGGGACAGCGCCGGCGGAGTGCCACGTAAGGCCCGGCTCCTCGATTGGCCACCAACCCCGGAGAGCCGATGGAAGAGTCGACTCCTCTCGAGTCGTCGGTCGCGCCGCCGTACAACCTCATCGCGGAGCGGCTGTTTCGCGCGCGCATCGTGATCATCAGCGGCGAGATCACGCAGCGCGTCGCCGCGGGCGTGACGGCACAGTTGCTCGCCTTGGCCGGGGAGTCGAGTGAGGAGATCACGGTGTTCATCAACTCCCAGGGGGGACACGTGGAGGCGGGGGACACCATCCACGACCTCGTGCGCTTTCTGAGTCCCCGGGTGCGGATGGTGGGCACGGGCTGGGTGGCAAGCATCGCCGCGCTGATCTACGTCGCAGTGCCGCGCGAAGACCGCTACTGCCTCCCCAACACCCGCTTCCTGCTGCACCAGCCGGCGGGCGGCTCGGGCGGCTCCGCGAGCGACATCGAGATCGAGGCGCGCGAAATCCTCAAGATGCGCGACCGGCTGAACCGCGTCTTCGCCCAGCAGACCGGGCAGCCGCTCGAGCGCATCGAAGAGGACACCCGGCGCAACTTCTGGCTCACCGCCGAAGAGGCGAGACGGTACGGATTGGTGGGTCGGGTCATCGAGCATCAAGCGGAGCTAACCAGTGTCGCATGACGCCCGTGGAACCCTCCGCGTCGTGCCGGCCCTCGCGCGCCACTGACCCATCAGGCAGTGGGCGAGGACTTGGCCGTCGCCAGTGCTTCCACCTCGCTCAGCACGCGGTCGAGGATCGTGACCAAGCGCCCCCGGGTGGCCTCGTCACGCGCCCGCCAGCCCGTACGGTACACGGCCTTCAGGAGCCGGCCCAGGGAGCGGTTCACGTCCGCCATCCCGCCGCCCAGCGTGCGGTCCACCGCGTCGCGCACCCGATCGAAAATGTCGTCCACCACGTCGCGATGCTCGTCGAGAAACCGGCGCCCGACATCCGTGATCTCGTACACCTTCTTGCCTTCCACGTCTTTCGCGACCACGAGTCCCTCGTCTTCGAGCCACTGCAGCGTGGGATACACCGTGCCCGCGGACGGCGAATAGCAGCCATGCAGCTGGTCTTCCAGCTCCTTCATCACCTCGTAGCCGTGCCGGGGTTTGTCCTTGAGCAGTTTGAGAATGACGTACTTCATATCCCCCGACTCGAACCAGCGACGGCGGCGGCCCCGCGGTCCGGCCCAGAAGAAGCCTCGGGGCCCAAAGCCGAAGGCGAACCGGTCCCATGCAAACGACCTCGTCATACGCTTCTCCAGGGTTGCGATGTAACGTGAAGATATTCCTACACGATATATCGTGTCAATGGCCAGTAACCACGCTCACAGCCCACTCGTCCGCCCCGGCACAAGTTGTAAGGTCGCATGAACTTGTGCAGAGGACGCGCAGCGCTACATTTGGAGCCCGCGCGCGACCTCTTTTTTCCTCAGCTAAAGCGCCCTGGAAGGAGACCCGATGTCAGTACAGGTGACCCCCCACCCCACATGGGTGGCCGACCTGGATGCCGCGTTGGATCCGGGCCGCGAGGCCATCCTCGACACCCCAGTGATCGTCGACGCCTCGGAGAATCAGCTGGCCGACGGCCGAATCCAGAATTTCCTCGTGGCTTTCTATCCGATCATCCGCGACTTCCCGCAGTGGCTGCAGCTGCTGCTGGACCGCTCGCCGGAGGACGGCAAGGTCTTCTTCCGCGACAACATCCGTGTGGAAAAGCGCCACGACGCCATGTGGCGCGCGATGGGGGACGGCTTTAACGTCCCCAAAGAGCGCTTCCAGATTCCGGAGCCGATGATCCCCGAGGTGAAGGAGTTTCACGGCTACCTGACCGAGATGTGCCGTGGCGCCACGTTCGGCGCGGCGGTGTCGGCGACGAACTACGCGGTCGAGGGCGTGGCGCAGAAGATCTCGGAGAAGGCGCTGCGCGGGTTGGCGAAGAACGCGAAGATCGGGCCGCGGGGGCGCTGGTGGCTCGAGGAGCATGCGAAGTACGACGACGAGCATCCGATCCACGCCCTCGAGATCATCAAGAGCTGCGTCAAGCGCGGAGAGGCCCCCCAGAGCGTCACCGACTCGGCACTGAAGAGTCTCGGTCTCATGAAGGAAGCCATGGTAGCTTCGTACGACTCATGAGTAAGGGCAGGCGCACTTCGCCGACGCGGGGCGTGCCGCCGCCGACATCCCCGAACGCGACGCTCAAGCGCCGGGCGTTCGACCCCGTGCGGGTGGCCGGGGAGATCGTGGCCGCCCTCGCGGACGCGGTGGTCGTGACCGGGGTGGACCGGCACGTTCTCAGCGCCAACCGAGCGGCGGCCGAGCTGTTCGGCCGACCGCTCGACGACCTCCCGGGGACGCCGATCGACGACCTCGTCGCCGTCGCCGAGCGGCAGCACGTGGCGGAGCGCGAGCACCGGGCGGTCGAGGGCGAAGAGCAGCGGTACGAGACGACGATCGTGAGCGCGACGGGGGACGAGCGCGTCGTCGCCGTATCCACCACCCCGCTGGTGGTCGAGGGCGAGCTGCTCGGTACGGTGGCGACGCTGCGCGACGTCACCGACGAAAAGCGGGCGCAGGACACCCTCGCCCGATCGGAGGCGCGCTACCGCAACCTGTTCGAGTCGGCGTCGGACGCAATCGCGACGTTCGATGCCAACGGCCGCTTCACCACCTTCAACCACGCCGCGGAGATCATCTCCGGCTACCGGCGCGAAGAGCTGGTGGGCCAATGGTTCGCCCCGATGCTGCCCGACGACGAGCTCCCCAAGGCGCTGGCGAACTTCCAGAAGGCGCTCGCCGGCGAGACCGGCCTGTTCGAAACCAGTTTCTACCGCAAGGACGGCGACGTCCGCACGATTCAGGTGACCTACTCGACGCCGCGGCTCGACGAGGAAGTGCTGTGCGTGATCCGCGACGTCACCGACCAGAAGATGCTGCAGGAGCAGCTGATCCAGTCGGAGAAGATGTCCGCGATCGGGCAGCTGGTGTCCGGTGTGGCTCACGAGCTGAACAATCCGCTTGCTGGCATTTCGGCCTTCGCCCAGCTGCTCCTCTCCGAGAAGCGCTTCCCGCCCGATCAGCGGACGGCCGCCGAGATGATTTACGCCGAGGCCCGGCGCGCGTCGCGCATCGTGCAAAATCTCCTGACGTTCGCCCGTCAGCACAAGCCGGAGCGCACCCCCACCTCCGTCAACCAGGTGCTCGACGACACCCTCGAGCTGCGCGGCTACGAGCTGCGGGTGCGAGGAATCGACGTGCAGCGGGAGTACGATGAGCAGTCACCCGAGACGATGGCGGATGCACACCAGCTGCAACAGGTGTTCCTCAACCTGATCACGAACGCCGAGCAGGCGATGGAGCGCGCGGAGCGGGACCAGCAGCGCCTCAACATTCGCACGCGCCGCACCGGCGACCTGATCCGAATCGAGGTCGAAGACACAGGTCCCGGCATCCCGCCCAATCTGCTCGAGCGGATCTTCAACCCGTTCTTCACCACCAAGCCCACGGGCTCGGGCACAGGGCTCGGCCTCTCGATTTCGCTGGGGATCGTGCGCGAGCACGAAGGGCGCATCTGGGCGGAGAACGCGCCCCAGGGGGGCGCCCGGTTCGTGATCGAGTTGCCGATCGTAGCCCCGCGCCCCACGGGCGAGTTCCAGAGCACCCCGGCCCCGCACCTCGTCGCCGACCGGCTGCACGTGCTCGTGGTGGACGACGAAGCGTCGGTCCGGGTGGCGCTCCAGCGCTATCTCTCCGGCCGGGGCCACGAGGTGGAGACGACCGCCAGCGGCCGCGAAGCGCTCGCCCGCATGCGGGAGGACGCGTTCGACGCGGTCATCATCGATATGCGCATGCCGGATGTGTCGGGAGAGCAGCTGTTCGGTGAGCTCAAAGCCCGCGACCCGTCCTACGCCGAGCGCGTCATCTTCACGACCGGGCAGCTAGTAGACGACAGCGTGCGCACCTTCCTTGCTTCCACGGGCCGCCCCTGCGTGCCGAAACCGTTCGAATTCACCGCCTTCGACCAGGTGTTGCCGGCGCGGCGCGCGTCCTGAGCCGCGTTCCCAAGCCACAAGACAACGGGGGCCGCGTCGTCCGCGGCCCCCGTGTCGTTCGTGGCGGAATCCCGTCAGACCCGATGCGGGTGCGTCAGGCGGTGGATCCGGAGTTGGAGGTCGTGCAGGCGGCTCTGATCCTCGTGGTCCTCGTGCTCCTCGTGCCGCCGGAACATGCGGTCCTCGCGTGAGGGCACCTTCCACGTCACAGTCATGCGCTTCTGCTTGCGCAGGACCTCGATCGACACCGTTTCGCCCTTCTCGTACGATCGCAGGATTCGCATCGCGTGCGACGGGTTCGCCGGCTTCCGCCCGCCGATGGACGTGATCACGTCGCCGCCTTTCAAAGGCAGTGTCGAGTCCGCCGGCGCCTTCACGACCAGCAAGCCTTCCTTCGCACCGAAGTACTCGCCCAGCTCGGGATTCAGGCCGACGAGTTCCAGGTCGCCCCACGGCATACCGAACGAGAACTCGAAGTGACGCATGTCGGGCATGTCGGGCATGCTGGGCATCCCGGGCATCACTCTGACGTTCGGCATCCAACCCAAGTCTTCGGCGACGAGCGTGGCCTTCTTGGTGTCGCTCCCCCGACGGTACTCGATCTGCACCGTGTCGCCCGGCTCGAGCTTGCGGGCCAGTTGCACGAGGTTGGTGCCGGGCCCCGATTCGTCCTCGTCCTCCGCCTTGAGCCCTGCGAGCGCCGTGCCGTTGAACCTGGTGATGATGTCACCGACCTTGAGCCCGGCCTTCGCTGCCGGCCCCCCCGGCGTGACGCCCTCGATCTTCGCGCCGAGCTTGTCCACCTGGGAGTCGGGCTGGGTCTTCACGACGACTCCGATCCGGCCGCGGTTGTCGTCATGCAAGACGAAGACGCCCGGCGGGCGCGGCGGGCGCCGAGGACGCTGTGCGATGAGACTCGCCGGCCAGGCGGCGAGCATGGCCGCCGCGATCACGATCCAGGTGCGCTGCATGATCAGATGCTCCTTCGGGGCTTCACAGCCCCACGTAAGCGGCGCGAGTGACGTGGACGCTCACGAGCTGCTCCATGAGCTCCACGCGCTGCTGCCACAGTGTGACGAGGTCGGCAGGACGCGCCTGGGCTTGAGAGGGGCCCAGCTGTGCCAGCTCGCCGTCGATGACGGCAATGCGGTCTTCCAGGGCGGCGGCGAGCGCCGCGGAGCGGCCGCTCGTCACCCGCCCGTCGGGGTCGTACCGCTCGAGCTGCTGCTCCAGCGTCGCCGACTCCTGTTTCACTCGCGCCAGCTCGGCGGCGTCGACGGGCTTCGACCAGAACGGCCGGAACACGAGGAGCCCGGCGAGCGCCGCAGCCGCAGCGAGGCCCGAGACGCCCCACCGCTCGCGGCGCCGGCGCCGCTCGGCCAAAACGGCGTCCCGCACCACGGGCCAGCGGTCCCGCGCCGGACGCCGCGCCGGCAGCGCTTTCAGCTGCGCAACGCGCTGGTACAGCGCTTCGAGCTCCGCCCCGCACGCCCCGCATCCCGTCGCGTGCTGCCGCGCCCACGCGGACCCTTCTCCGGCCACGAGCGCCAACAAGTCGTCCATCGTGCAGTGCATCATCGTCCGACTCCTTCATCGAGCATCCCCCGCAGCCGGGCGTGGGCGCGCGCCAGTTGCGATTTGGAAAAACTCACCGTCTTGCCCATCTGCTCCGCGATCTCCTCGTGGGTGTAGCCCTCGACATCGTGCAGCCATACCACCGCACGTGATGTGTCGCTCAACCGCTCGAACGCCCGCTCGAGATCGATCTGGGCGGGCACGGCGCCTGGGCTCATTCGCTCCGTCGCCCCCGCCGCGGACTCCTCGTGCAGCTCTTCCGTCTCGCGCACCCGGTCCTGCCGGATCCGCATCAGGGCCTTCGACGTGGCGATCTGCCGGATCCAACCCCACAGGTACCCTTCCCCACGGTACTGCTTGATGCTCCGGACCACCTCGAGAAACGTCTCCTGCAGCACATCCTCCGCGTCCTCAGGTGCCCGCAGCACGCGAAGCGCGAGATTGTACACGGGCGTCTCGAACGCCCGGTACAGCGCCTCGAGCGCTTCCAGGTCGCCTGACTTCGCCCGGGCAACGAGAATGTCGGGAACGGCGAGGGAAATCGTCATCTCCTGAACAACATAGATGCGTGAACTACGAAAGGCGTCGCGCAGAGGCGTCAAGCAGAAACGTCACGCAAAGACGACGTTCCGCGACGTCGTCGTGCTACGGGGTCGCTTGACGTCTTCGCGTGACGCAGTCTAACCGATTGCTATCCTGCGAGTTGCAACTATTTTGTGTGATGCCCCTCGACCGACCCACGCTGCACACCTGGCTGCACCACTGGCAAGACGAATACGACGCCGCCTACCTCTACCTGGTGCTCGCCGGCCAAGAGCCGGACCAGAAACGCAAGGACGTCTACATCAAGCTGGCCGGGGTGGAGGAGCGCCACGTCCAGATGTGGGAGCAGCTCCTCGGCGAGCACGGCCACCCTGTGGGGCGGCCACGCCCCTCCCTCAATGCCCGACTCAGGGCCTGGTTCGGGCGCCGCTTCGGAACCGGTTACCTACTGCCGCTGCTGCTGCGCGAGGAGGGGCAGGAGGTGAAGGGGTACATGGACCTCCACAAGGAGGCCAGCTTTGACGACGCGCGAGAGGTCTCGCTCAAGCTCGCCAAGGAGTCGGCCGCGCATGCCGAGACGTTGGCGGGTCTCGCCGGCCGGGCCGCGGAGCCCTGGCACAAGACGGGGTCGGGGGGGTTCCTACGCAACGTGGTCTACGGGTTCAACGATGGGCTGACCGCGAATTTCGGGTTGGTGGCGGGCGTGATCGGCGCCGCCGTCGCGCCGCACATCATACTGCTGTCGGGAATCGCCGGGATGATCGCGGACGCGCTCTCGATGGGGTCATCGGGCTACCTGGCCGCGAAGAGCGAGCAGGAGGTGTACGACCACGAGATTGCCATGGAGAAGGAAGAGATCCGGATCATGCCCGAGGTGGAGGAGGAAGAGATCGCGCTCGTGTACCAGACGAAGGGCATCGAGGCGGGCATCGCGCGCAAAATGGCAGCCGAACTGATGCGGGACTCGCAGCGGGCGCTCGACGAGCAGGTGCGCGAAGAGCTGAAGATCGGGGAGGCGCACGCGACGCCGTTCAAGGAGGGGTGGTTGACCGGCGTGTCGACGGCGGTCGGCGCATTCATCCCCGTAGCGCCGTTCCTGCTGTTCAGCGGACGCACGGCCGCCTGGATCGCCTTCACGATCGCGATGCTCTCCCACTTTGGGGTGGGCGCGGCGCGCAGCTTTTTCACGGGGCGCGGGGTGATCCGCAGCGGCATCGACATGTTCGTGGTGGGGCTGGGGGTCGCGGGAGTGGGATATCTCGTCGGCGACTTGGTAGCGAAGATCCTATGACGGCGCCTTTTTCGTCAGACGACGAGGTTCAGCAATCGATCCTGTACGTATACCGTCTTCCGAACCGGCTTTCCGTCCACGAATTTCCGCACCGACTCGTCCTTCAGCGCGAGGGCGACCACTTCTGCTTCCGTGGCGCCCCGCGAGACCGTCACCCGCCCCCGCACCTTGCCATTCACCTGCACCACGACCTCGACATCGCCGGCGGCCGCGAGCTTCGCATCGTAGCTCGGCCAGCTCGCGTGAAAGATCGAGCGGTCGTGGCCCAAGGCGGCCCAGAGCTCCTCGGCGAGATGGGGCGCGTACGGCGCCAGCATCACGAGTAGCGGCTCGACCGCATCCCGCATCGCGCATCCCACCTCCCGCAAGGCGTTCATGTATTCCATCATCGCCGCGATCGCCGTGTTGTAGTCGAGGCTCTCGGTGTCCGTGGTGACCTTCTTGATCGTCTGGTGCAGCTTGCGCACGACCTCCGGAGGAAGTCCTGACCCCGGGGACGCCGGGCTTGCGCCCGGGGTCAGTTGAGCAGCCGCTTCGTGCGCGGTCGTCCATACTTTGTCGAGAAAGCGCCGGATCCCCACGATCCCGGTCTCCCGGAAGTCGCCGCCTTCCTGGAAGGGCCCGAGGAACATGAGGTACATCCGGAAGGTGTCGGCCCCCCACTGCTGGATGTAGGAGTCGGGGATGACGACGTTGCCGCGCGACTTGGACATCTTCGCGCCGTCCTTGATAATGAGCCCGTGCGCCCGGAGTTTCGGGAACGGCTCCTCGAAGTGCACGTGACCCAACTCCCGCAGCACCATGGTGACGAACCGCGAGTAGAGCAGATGCAGCACGGCGTGCTCGTTCCCGCCGATGTAGCTCGTGACGGGGAGCCACGTGGAGGTGCGCTTCGGGTCCCACGGCCGGTCGTCGAACTCGGTCGACGGGTAGCGGAGGTAGTACCAGGCCGAATCGAGGAACGTGTCGGACACGTCGGTTTCGCGCCGTCCCTGCGCGCCACACTGCGGGCACTTCGCGTAGTACCACTCTTTGTGTCGCGCGAGCGGGCTCACCCCGCTCGCATCGGGGCGGAAATCCTCGATCATGGGCAGCACCACCGGGAGGTCCTGCTCCGGCACGCCCACCGGCCCGCAGCGGTCGCAATAGATGATCGGGATCGGCGGGCCCCAGTAGCGCTGGCGCGAGATGCACCAGTCATGCAGGCGGTACCGCACCTGGGGCGTGGCGAGACCCTTGGCCTGGAGCCAGGCGACGATACGCTGTTTGGCCTCGCGACACGACAACCCGTCGAACTCGCCCGAGTTGACGAGCACGCCGTCCTCCGTCACGCTCGGGAGCGGCTCGCCGGTGCGCACCACCTCGCGGATCGGCAGCTTGAACTGGGTGGCGAACTCGAAGTCGCGCGTGTCGTGCGCCGGCACGATCATGATCGCCCCGGTGCCGTATTCCATGAGCACGAAGTCCGCGATCCAGATGGGGATCGCCTCGCCCGTAGCCGGATTGCGGGCGTAGGAGCCGAGGAACACCCCAGTCTTGGTCTTGTCGCCCCCCCCCACTCGGCGGGACACGAGGTCCTTCGCCTGCACCTCACGCCGGTAGACGTTCACCTGGCGCCGTTGCTCGTCCGCGGTGAGCTGGTCCACGAGCGGGTGCTCGGGCGCGAGCACGAGAGCGGTCGCGCCGAACACCGTGTCGGGGCGCGTCGTGAACACCGGTACCTTGGGGCCGGCCGGGGTTTCGACCACCAGCTCTGCCCCCTCGCTCCGGCCGATCCAATTGCGCTGCAGCGTCCGGGTCGAGTCGGACCAGTCGAGCCGGTCGAGGTTCTTGAGCAGGCGCTCCGCGTACCGCGTGATTCGGAAGAACCACTGCTCGAGGAACCGCTGCTCGACTTTGGTATCGGGATGGCGCTCGCAGTAGCCGTTGATGACCTGCTCGTTCGCCACGACGCTCATGTCCTTCGGACACCAGTTGACCGCCGCCTTCTTGCGGAACGCGATCCCGGCCTTGAAGAGCTGCACGAAGATCCACTGTGTCCACTTGTAGTAGCGCGGGTCGGTGGTCGAGAGCTCGTGACGCCAGTCGAACATGCCGCCGAAGCGTTTCAGCTGACGGCGGAACGTTTCGATGTTCTGGGGGATGAGCTTCGCCGGGTGCGTGCCGACCGAGAGCGCGTAGTTCTCAGAATGAATGCCGAACGCGTCGAACCCGATCGGCTCGAACACGTCGCAGCCGTGTAGCCGCTGGAAGCGGCCGTAGATGTCGGCGCCGGTGAATGCGAACATGTTCCCCACGTGCAGTCCCTCCGCGGAGGGATAGGGGAACATCATGAGGTTGTAGAACGGCCGGCCTGGCTGGTCCAAGTCGGGCTCGTTGGTGCGCTCGCGCGCCCATCGCTCCTGCCACCGCGCTTCGACGACCGCCGGGTCGTAGCCGGGCACCTGAGTCATAAGTGCATGAAAATAAACAGGCTTGCCCCGCCGGGTAACCCTGCGTAGCTTCGCTCCCGACCCTCGACATGTCCAGCCGCACCCGGCAGCTCCGGCAGAGTTTCCTCCTCACGGGGGCCGTCGTCGCCCTCGTCCTCGTGACCGGGTTCGGGCTGGTCTCGAGCCGCAGTGTGACGCGTATCGTCGAGCGGCAGGCCAGCGAGCGCGGGCAGGACGTGGCCACGCACGTCGCATCCCTGGTCGGGATGTACTTGCGGGAGCGCCGCCGGGAAGCGGAGGCGCTGGCGCGCTCGCCCGCCGTCGTCCGGGCGGCGCTCGACGGATCGCAACAGGCGTCGAGCCAGCGGCTGCCCCAGCTCGATACGCCGACGCTCGAGCGCATGTTCAACCAGCGCCGCGCGTTGGGCGGGGATCCCGACCTCGCCGCCTACCTCCGGGACTACATCCGGCGGTCCGAGTTCGCCCAGCTGTTCTTCACCGAAAGCCACGGGTACTCCGTCCTCGCCTCGAACCGGACGTCCCACTTCGTGCAATCGGATGAGGAGTGGTGGCGGCGGGCGGCGACGGATGGCGTCTACGAGGGCACGCCCCGGTACGATTCGTCGGCCGCCGCGGTCTCGCTCGAGTACGACATAGCCATCCGGGCTCCGCGCGTGGCGGCGCCGGTGGGGGTGCTCAAGGCGGTGTTCGCGCTCGACCGCCTGTCCCGGCTGCTCTCGGCCGCGGACGTGGGTGGCGGAGTCCGCCTGCAGGTGGTGGACGCGCAGGGCACGCTGATCGCGGGTGGGGGGGGCGGGGGGGCCGGGGGGGGCGGGGGCGCAGGGGGACCGAATCAGAACGAGCTGCTCCGCCCAATTCCCGACGCCGCCGCCGTGCCGCGCCTGGAGCGTGCCGACACGGCGACCGTGCTCGGGGCGGCGGGGGAGGAGCTGGTGGTGACGGTCCCTGTCGACAACGGCAAGTGGTGGGTCGTCTTGCGCCAGCCCAAGGCGACGGCCTACGCGGCCGCACGCACCACGGCGGCGAACATCGTGCTCTGGACGGTCGTGCTGTTCGGCGCGACGCTCGCGTTGCTGTTCGCATTCTGGCGCCGCCTCAACAGCCGCGTGACGGAACCGGTCAGGGCCGCGGGGGCGATCGCAAGCCGGGTGGCCGGCGGCGACCTCTCCGTGACGGTCGTGACGGAACGGACGGGGACGGCCGAGGTGGGCGAACTGCTGTCCTCGGTGCACACCATGGTGGTGGCGCTGCGCCGGCTGGTCGGCGCGATCCGCACGGCGGCGGACGAGGCGGCGGCGATGGCCACGGAAATCTCGGCATCTACGGAGCAGATGAGCGCGTCGACCGAGGAGATGTCGGCCACCTGCCAGGACCTGACCAGGCGGGCGGCAGAGCAAGCCCAGCTGGTGCGCGCCGCGGCGGACGACGCGACCAAGATCCTCCAGATCGCGACGATCCTTGCCGCCGGCGCCGAGGATTCGGTGCGACGCAACACCACGGTCGCGGACGTCGCCCGGCGTGGCAAGGACGTGTTGGATCAGAGCGCGGTGCAACTCGCCAAGCTCGCCGAAGAGGTGAATCGCGGTGCCGCGGAGGCCGAAGCGCTGGCGCGGGCCTCGTCCGACATCCAGAAGTTCGTGACGCAGGCCAAAGCGGTGGCTACGCAGACGAACATGCTCGCGCTGAACGCGGCGATCGAGGCGGCGCGCGCCGGGCCGCAGGGGCGCGGGTTCGCCGTGGTAGCGGACGAGGTGCGGAAGCTCGCTTCGGTGGCGGCTGCCGCGGCGGGCGACACCGGCGACACGGTGCGCGGCGTGCTCGCCCGCGTGCAGGCGATCCGTGACCGGCTGACGCAGCTCGCCCAGGGCACGGGCATCGCGCGGGACGCAGCTCAGACGGCGGCCCAGGGCCTGGGGACGGTGGCGGCGGAGGCTCAAGCGAACGACGTGTGGGGCCGGGAGATCGCGAAGATGGCGGGCGAGATGCGCGCCCTCGTGGAGGAGATCAGCGCGCGGCTCGGATCGGTCGCCCAGGGCACCGAGACGCTGCTCGCGTCGGCGGAGGAAATCGCCGCTTCGAGCGAGGAGCAGAGCGCGTCCACCGAAGAGATCGCGTCGTCGGCGAACCAGCTCGCCGAAGCGGCCGACAAGCTCACCGGCGCGGTGAAGTCGTTCCGCCTGCTGGCCGATGAGGTGCCGCCGCCGGAGCGTCAGGCGGCCGACTGATGCGGGCCTCACGCCATCCGGGTGAAATCGCCCTGCTCGGCTGCATCGCGGCCGCTGCGTCTCTCGCGGGGCAACAGACCCCCGCCCCGCTCGCACGTTTCCTCCGCCAGAGCATCGGCCTCGACTCGGCGCAGCTCGCCGCCGTGGAGCGAGGCACGGCGGTCGTGAAGGTCCTGGACACCAAGAACCAGCGAGACGTCGCGGTGTTCGGCATCGTCACCGCCGACGTGCCCCGGCAGCGGTACGTCGCGCACCTCCAGGACTTCCGGAGCTCGCTGCGCGCACCCACCCGTACCCGCTTCGGCATCTTCAGCGACCCCGCGACCGCCGCGGACGTGCAGGACCTCGTGGTGGACCAGCAAGATGTGTCCGAAGTGAAGGACTGCCACCCGAACGATTGCAAGATCAAGCTCCCGGCGACGGAGATGAAGCGGCTGCGCGAGGAGATAGACTGGTCAGCCGTCGATCCGCAGGTGCAGGTGAACGCCTACGCCCGCCGGCGGCTACTGGAGTACGTTACCGACTATCGCACTCGCGGGGACACGGCGATGGTGGTCTACGACAATCGTGGGAACGTTCGCGCGAGCAACGCCTTCGCCGCCCTGCTCGCCGAGTCCCCGTACGTGTATGAATACGTCCCCTCGTTCCACGCGTATCTGGCGACGTATCCGCGCGGCAAGCTCGACGGGTTGAGCGAGGTGCTGTTCTGGTCGGAAGACCGGCTCCCGCGCCTGAAGCCGATTCTCAGCGTCACCCACCTGGCGGTGTATGCGCCGCCCGATCTCCCGAGCGCGACGTTCGTCGCCGGCAAGCAGATCTATTCCGATCACTACTTCGAAGCCGGATTCGACCTGACGACCGTCGTCGATCGCACGACCGCCGCGGGAGCGCCTGGGATCTACCTGGTCCTGCTCCGGCGCTCGCGCTTCGACGACTTGCCGACCGGTCTCTTCAACATTCGGGGAAAGGTCATCGGTAAGCTGCGGGACCAGATGCGCGCCGACCTGGATCGCGAGAAGGCGACGGCGGAGCAGACTCTCGGCAGCTAGAACTCCGGCGCCCTGCGATCTCCCGAGGGCGGGCCGCTCCGCGTTTCCGCCGCAACCCTTTGCCGCGCCGGACCATCTTACCGGGACAGCGGCGCTCCGCCCATGGAGCCGTGGCTGGCGACGTGGGGCTGCCCCGCTAGGTTCAGCGCGGAAACAATCGGCACGGCGCCCCGTAAGAACAAGACACGTATCATCCTACGTACCAGCGCGGAGCCGTCCCGACATGCAGCGCCGTACGATCATTAGCCTTGCCACCGTAGTCGCCGTCCTGGGCCTGGGCGCCATGGCCGCCACCGGAAGGCTCTCCGGCGGCAAAAAGGAAGGGCCGAAAGCCGTGGCGGTGGTTCGCGGGTCCCTGGTCGATAAGGCCCTCGCCGTCGGCACCATCGAGCCCCGGGTCGAGGTCAGCGTCAAGTCCATCCTCGCCGGTGTGGTTCGGCGGCGCTTCGCCGCAGTCGGTGATTTCGTCAAGCAAGGCCAGCCGCTGCTCGAGGTCTCGCCCAACCCGACGCCGCTGGAAATGGTGGAGCTGCGCCGCAACGTGGAGCTGCGCGAGATCGAGCTCAAGAACCTGGAGCGCGAGTTGGCCCGCCAGCAGGAGCTGCGCAACAGGAACCTGATTTCCCCCTCCGATCTTGAGACCGCCCAGCGCCGGGTCGACGAGTCGCGCAGTCAGCTCTCGCTGGCGCAGGAGCGGCTGGCGTTACAGGAAGGCGGCAAGGTGCTGACCGGCGGCAAGCAAGTGGAGACCGTGGTTCGCGCGCCCATCGACGGCTACATCCTCGAGGACTCCATCGAGATCGGCGATCCCGTGGTGCCGCTCACGCCGTACCAGGCGGGCACGGTGCTCATGCGCATGGCGGCGATGCGGGACCTGATCTTCCGGGGAACCGTGGATGAGATCGACGTGGGTCGGCTCAAGGAGGGCATGCCGGTGACGGTCAAGATCGGCGCGCTCCCCAACGCCAGCGTGAAGGGCCGGCTCGAGAAGATCTGGCTCAAGGCGCACAAGCAGGAGCAAGCGACGGTCTTCCCGATCGAGATCGTTCTGACCGAAGTGGCAGGTGCCACCCTCCGCGCGGGTTACTCCGCCAACGCGGAGGTGATCATCTCTCGCCGGGATAGCGTGCTGTACATCCCGGAGCGGCTCATCGTCCAGCGCCACGACTCGAGCTTCGTCACCGTCCGCACCGGCCCGGGCAAGACCGCGGAGCGCGCGATCAAGACCGGCCTCTCCGACGCCATCAACATCGAAGTGCTCGAGGGGCTGCAGGTGACGGACTCGATCGTGGAGCCGCCGCCGCGCGAGATCACCTGAGTGTGGCGCGACTTCCTCGCCGACCTGCGGGCGCAGAAGCTCCGCACTTCGCTCACCGTCATCGGGATCGCCTGGGGCACGGTGGCGGTGGTGGTGCTGCTGGCGTTCGGCGTCGGCCTGGAGCGGCAGACCATCAAGCGCTTCCACGGGCTGGGCGACCGGATCGTGATTCTGTTCGGCGGCCGGACGACCAAACCGTTCGCGGGGTTCGGCGACGGCCGCCCCATCCGGCTGCGGCCCGATGACGTGGCGCTCATCGCCGGCGAAGTCCGCGAGATCGAGCACATCAGCCCCGAGTTCATCACCCGCAGCGCCCGGGTGCGGCGCGGCATCAAGGCGGCCACGCCCGCCGTCACCGGCATCGTGCCCGTCTACGGTCTCATGCGCAACATCATCACCGAGGCGGGGGGCCGCTTCATCAACGATCGCGACGTCGCCGAGCGGCGGCGGGTGGCGGTGCTGGGCAACGAGCTGGCCAAGCTGCTGTTCGAGCAGGACGCGCCCGTGGGACAGCAGGTGTTCCTGGGCGACACGCCCTTCACGATCGTGGGGGTGATGCGCCCCAAGCTGCAGAACTCTTCGTATCAGCAGCGCGATCAGGACCGGATCTTCATTCCCGCGACCACGCACTACGCGCTGTTCGGCGAGCGCTTCCTCAACAACATCGTGTACCGCGCCCGGAGCTCGGAGCTCACCAAGGTGGCCGAGCGCCGGGTGTACGAGACGATGGGGCGGAAGTACCGATTCGATCCCACCGACAAGGACGCCCTGGGGTTCTGGGACACGAGCGAGTGGGAGACGAAGTTCGGCAAGATGTTCGTCGCCTTCAACATCTTTTTCGCGATCGTCGGGAGCTTCACCCTGCTCGTCGGCGGCATCGGAGTGGCGAACATCATGTACATCGTGGTCCGGGAGCGAACGCGTGAAATCGGCGTGCGGCGCGCCGTGGGTGCGACGCGCGCCGACATCATGCGCCAGTTCTTCGCCGAGGCGCTGATCATCGTGGCCATGGGGGCGACGCTCGGCCTGCTGCTCTCGCTCGGGCTCGTGGCCGCGCTGGGTGGGTTGCCGATCAAGGAGTTCGTCGGCGTCCCGACCATTTCCCCGGCGGTGCTCGTGGCCACGCTGACATTGCTCGCGCTGGTGGCGTTTGCGGCGGGCCTGATGCCCGCCCGGCGCGCCGCGGCGCTCGATCCGGTGGAGGCGCTGCGCACCTAGCCATGTTCTACATCCTGCTCCAGGATTTCCTCGGCGACCTGAAGACGCAGCGGACCCGGGCCTTCCTCACCTTCTTTGCGGTGACCTGGGGGACGCTCGCGGTCGTGTTGCTGTTGGCGTTCGGGGAGGGCCTCAAGCGTACCGTGCGCGACGGCCTGCTCGGCGCCGGCGAACGGATGTTCATGGTCTACGGCGGGGAGACCAGCAAGGCATTCGCCGGCCTGGGCCAGGGACGACGCATCCGGCTCGTGGAGGAGGATCTCGATCTCCTCCGGAACGCGATCCCGGACGTCGACCGGGGAAGCGTCTCGTACGGGCGGTGGGGCACGTCGTTTCAGATGGGCAAGACGCGCACCAACGCATTTCTCGAGGGGGTGGGTCCCGAGCACGAGACGATCCGCCACATGGACCACGCGCCGGGCGGACGCTTCATCAACCCCGCCGACGTCGAGCGCAGGCGGCGGGTGCTGTTCCTCGGTAACGAGCTGGCGCAGCGAATCTTCGGCAAGGGCGTCGATCCCATCGGCAGGAGCGTCGTCGTCGATGGCCTGCCGTTCACGGTGGTCGGCGTGCTGAGGAAGAAGTTCCAGGACTCGAGCAACAACGGACCCGACGCCGATCGCGGGGTGATCCCCTACTCGACGTTTCGCACCATCTACGGCAACCGGTTCGTGAGCCACCTCATCGTGCAGCCGCGCGATGCATCCCGCGGACCCATCGTCAAAGCGGAGCTGTACCGGGTGCTGGGGCGGAAATACAGCTTCGATCCCACGGACCAGCGGGCCCTGGGCATGTGGGACTTCATCGAAGATGAGAAGGAGACCAGCGCCGTCGGGCTCGGCATCCAGATCTTCATGGGGCTGGTGGGGGCCTTCACGCTGCTCATCGCGGGCGTGGGTGTGGCGAACATCATGTACGTCGTGGTGAAGGAGCGGACTCAGGAGATCGGCATCAAGCGCGCGCTCGGCGCCCGCCGACGGCACATTATGGCGCAATTCCTGTTCGAGGCCATGGCGATCGCCCTGTCGGGCGGGCTCGTGGGTCTCGTGGTGGCGGCGCTCATCGTGCTCGGGGTCGACGCGATCCCGACCGAAGGCAACGAGGCGATGCAGTACATCCTCAACCCGAAGCTGTCCTGGCCCATCGCCCTGATCTGCGTCGGCATCCTGATCGGCGTAGGGCTCCTGGCGGGCGTTCTACCGGCTCGCCGGGCCGCCGCAGTGGATCCGGTAGAGTCGCTGAGGTACGAGTGAGGCTCTGCCGCGAGCCGAGGGAGCATCGCGAGATGCCCCCCCGATCTTCTTTCGCTCGCGTCCTGTTAGAACCTGAGGAACACCGGGTTGCCTGTTTCGAGCGAGAGCTCGGCGGCGCGCTGCACCGCGGTCTTCCGCTCATCGGGCGTTGCGCTCGGCGGAACGACAATCTCGGAGGCCCCGGGGGCGGCGGAGGCGTGACCGCTCTGCGCGCACGTCACCTTGATCGCCATGGGGGAGTAGATGCCGAGCGTGATTGCCTCGACCAGCTGGTTCAGAAAGCTCAGCTGGGTCTCAACCTTCGCCACGCCCTGGGGGCATTTGCTGGCGGTTTCGATGGTGCTCGGCGGCACCAATCCCCAGAGCCACCCCGACGCCCAGCTCTTGTCAACAACGACTGTGGATGGAGTGAGACCCGTTTCGATCGTCCCGTGATAACACCCGGCGAGCGCGACGAGCGAAGCGACGACGGCGACCTGCGAGAGCCGCTTCATGGAGATCTCCTCATTTCGAGAAGGGGCACACGGCGGCGTCCCACGCCCGCCGGCCCACGTAAACATCCGGTCGGCCATGGAGGGTCGCAAGCGTATCGATGTGGAACAACTGTGGTACGAGTGAGCCCAATTAAAGAGGGGAGCGCCTATGAACATGCCTGCTCTTGTCGTCATGTTTGCTGCTTCCAGCGTGGCCGCGCAACAACGATCCATCGAGCCGAAGGACGTCCAAGTCTTCAACCGCCGCGTGAGCAGTCTCAGCGAGGGGACCAGGAAGGGTCTTCGTCTCAGCGAAAGTCCCGGCGACGGCGTCGCGTACCTTCGAGGGATCGAGCTCGGCAATGGCACCATCGAGTTTGACCTCAAAGGCAAAGACGTGCAGGGACAAAGCTTTGTCGGTGTTGCGTTTCATGGGGTCGATAGCTCGACCTATGACGCCATCTACTTCCGCCCGTTCAACTTCAAGGCCGAAGACCCGGCAAGACGCAGCCACGCCGTACAGTACATCTCGCATCCAACCTATACGTGGCAGAAGCTGAGAACCGAGCGGCCCGGGGTCTTCGAGCAGCCCGTGAGTCCCCCGCCGGACCCCAACGCTTGGTTCCATGTGCGAGTCGTCGTCGCGAGTCCCAAGGTGAGCGTCTTCGTCGGCGATGCGAAAGAGCCTTGTTTAGTCGTCACCCGGCTAAGCGACCGCACCAACGGATTGGTCGGCCTGTGGGTGGGGAACAACTCCGGCGGAGACTTCGCCAACCTCAACATCGTACCCAATTAGTCCTGTCACGGCACGCCGCGCCGTGCTCAGTCCCCGAAGTTCACCAGCCGGACCAACTGGATGTCCGGCACCCGCGCCAGCTCCTCGAGCACGCCATTCAGGAGCGGCTGGTCCACCGTAATCGCTGCGAGCGCGTCGTGCCCCGGGAAGGCCACGCGGGCCTGGTGATAGCTGCCGATATTGATTCCCGCACCACCGAGCAGCGTGCCCACGCGGCCGATGACCCCGGGCACGTCGCGATTCCGGATCACCAACATCCACCCCTCGGGCGCGACGTCGACATGGTAGTCGTCGATCCGAATCACGCGACCGTGCTCATTGCCCATCACCGTGCCGGCCACTCGGGCCCGGCCGCGCGCCGCCTCGAGCGTGACGCCTACGGTGGTCTCGAAGCCCGGCTCGGGCGTTCCGGTGCGACGCGCGTGGCGGATGCCGCGCTCCTCCGCGATGAGTAGCGCGTTCACGAGGCTCACCGGCTCGACGCTCATCCCCGAAAGTAGACCCTCCACCGCAGCCACCAGCACGGGCCGCGGCGCCGCGTCGTCCTTTCCTCCGTAGTCCACCTCGATCGACATGACCGGCCCATCGACGAGCGCCATGGCCAGGCGGCCCAGCCGGCGCGCCAGGTCGAGCAGCGGCCCGAGTCGCCGCAACAGATCGCCCGAGATACCGGGGACATTGATGGCGAACGAGAGATCGCCGACGAGCAGCGCGTCGCGCACGGCCCCACAGATCTCGACGCTCACGCGCTCCTGCGCCTCGGCGGTCGAGGCCGCGAGGTGCGGCGTGAGAATCACGCGCTCGAGCTTGCGGAGCGGCGAGTCCGCCGGCAAGGGCTCCACCGCAAACACGTCGATCGCCGCGCCGCCGATGCGTTTTTCGCGAACGGCGTCGGCCAGCGCCGCCTCGTCCACCAGCTCGCCCCGCGCCGTATTCACCAGCACCGCCGTGGGCTTCATGAGCTTCAGTCGCTCGGCGTTGATGAGGTGATGCGTCTGCTCGGTGTGGGCCACATGGAGTGTGACCACGTCCGCCTGGCCGAGCAGCTGGTCGAGGGGCAGCAGCTTCAGCTGGAGCTCGGCCGCGCGCTCCGGCGAGAGGTACGGATCGTGCCCCACCACGTGCATCCCGAACGCGCGGGCGAGCTGAGCCACGTGGCCGCCGATGCGGCCCAACCCGACGATCCCGATCGTCTTGCCGCGGAGCTCCGTCCCCTCGAACCGCTTGCGATCCCATTCGCCGCGGCGCATCGCCTCCGCCGCCCACGGAATGTGGCGGGCCTGGGCGAGCAGGAGGCCCATGGCGTGCTCCGCGGCACTGACCGTATTCGCGCCGGGGGCGTTCATCACGGCAATGCCGCGCCGGGTGGCGGCATGCACGTCGATATTGTCCACCCCGGTCCCAGCCCGGGCGATCACGCGCAGGTTGGGACCGCGCGTGAGCAGGTCCGCCGTCACCCGCGTCTCGCTTCGCACGATGAGCGCGTGCGCGCCCGCAAGCGCCCGCTCGAGCTCCTCGCGCGGCTTGCCAGCGCAGTTGGCGACCTCGATCTCCGGCGTCTCGGCGAGCAGCTTCAGTCCCGCCTCCGCCACCTTGTCGGCCACCGCGACGCGGTAGGTCACGCCACGAGCCCGGCGAGCAGGTCCAGGAGCTGGTCCAGCGCGGCGACGGTGTGGTCGCCCATGTGCCCGATGCGGATGGTGGACTCCTTCAGCGGGCCGTATCCGGAGCCGATAGTCCAGCCCGCCTGTTTCAGCGCCCCGACGATCTGCTTGGCCGTCTTTCCGTCGGGCAGCTTGAGGCACGACACGGTCCAGCTGCGCCGCCCTTCCCGCGGCAAGTAGGCGACACCGTGCCGCTCGCTCCACTCCTCCACGCGACGGCGCATCGCATCGTGCCGACGCCAGCGTCCCTCGGCCCCACCCTCGCGCTCGATCCGGGCGAGCTGGGTCTCGAGCGCATACAGCAACGAGATCGCGGGCGTGTTGGTCGGCTGGTGCTTGGTGGTCGCATCGAGGAAGCTCACCAGGTCGAAGTACAGCCCGCGCCCGGAAAGCGTCTTGGCCCGCTCGACCATCCGCTCGGAGGCGACGCCCAGTGCGAGCCCTGGCGGCAGGGCGAGCGCTTTCTGCGACCCGGTGAGGACGAAATCGAGCCCCCCACTTCCTCCCCAGCGATCGGTCTCGACGGGAGAGCCCGCGAGCGAGGTGACGGCGTCCACGAGCAGCAGCACGTCGTCGAATTCGCGCACGACCGCTGCGAGCGTCTCTACATCCTGAAGCACACCCGTAGACGTCTCCGAGTGGACCAGGGTCACCGCGTCGACCGGTGTGCGGCGCAGTGTGTCGCGCAGCATGTCGGCCTCGACGGCGCAGCCGGGGGGCACGTCGAGGCGGACGCACTCCTTGCCGCAGGCACTCACCAGCTTCGCGAACCGCTCGCTGAACGAGCCGTTGACCAGCGACAGCGCGCGGTGCCGGACGCCGTTCCGCACCGCCATCTCCATGAAGCCGGTCGCCGAGGTGGTTCCTACGAGCACCGGACGGGAGGTCCGGCACAGCCGGGCCAGCGGCGCTTCGATCCCGGCCAGCAACTGCTCCATCGCCCCCGAGCGGTGGCCGATCATCGGCCGTTGCATGGCGGCGAGGACCTCGGGGTGGACGTCGGTGGGACCGGGCAGAAAAAACCGCCCGAACGCGGGCGGCGGTGTGGCGGACGCGGTCATGCGCCCGCGCGGGCGAGATCTTCGACCAGCCCCTCCTCGACCACTTCCTTGGTCTTCACGAGACGCACCCCTTCGTCGCCCCAATCTTTGAGTAGCTGCTCCGAGACATCCTTGTCGATTCCCTTCACCGCGTCCATGACCACGAACAGGCGCGTATGGGGACGGCGCTCGAGCAGCCCTTCGACCGCCGCTTTATCGCACACGTCGGTCGCCACCCCGTACAGCACGATGTCGTCCGGTGCGAGCACGTCGAGCACGGTCGGCACGTTCTCGTTGGTGAACACGTCGAAGCGGTGCTTGTGGAACAGGACATCCCCCTGGTGCGCCCGCAGCCGGTCGCCTAGCGCCTTGGCAGCGGTTCTCTCCGGCTCGATCACCAGCGGATCCCGGAGCGCGGTTTCGGGAATCTTCTTCTGGCCGGGAGTGCCATGCAAGCAGTGTGCCGGGAAAGTACCCTGCCAGTCGGGCTTGTCGGAGATCTCAGGATGGCTCATCACGTGGTCGTCCGCGCTCGCCACGATGCGGATGCCGTGCGCGTGCGCGTAGTCCGTCAGGCGCTGCAGGTTAGCGATGATGCGCTCCGCCTCCGGCACGTATAGCTTGCCGTCGGCGTGCATGAAGTCGTATTGGGTATCGACATCCCAGAAGATGACGCGGGCCATGGCGGGGAATCTCTCCGGGGATGTAGGAAGGTGTCAACAGGCTAGACGCACAGACGCACAGGCGTGAACAGCGTGAGAGAACAGGTATTCCCGTTGCCTCACGTCTGTTTTCCCCGGCGCGTCTGCGCGTCTAGCAGTACCTGTTCTACAGCCGAAGCACTACTGCTACCTCGTCGCAACAGTTTTGTCTGGGACAGCGCGTGCAGTCCGCCCACACCTTGAGCGGGAAGTGCTCACGTTCGGCGGGTGCGAAGCCGACCTTGAGAAAGAACGCCGGTTTCCGGGTCAGCGCGAGCACCTCGGCGAGGCCTTGTGCGCGCGCCTCGGCGATCAGCGCCGCCAGCAGCGCGCCGCCCACGCCTGCCCGCTGCCAATCCTCGCGCACGGCGAGCGCAGCCAGCTCGGCCAGATCGCGCGAGTACACCTTGAGCGATCCGCACCCGATGACCTCGCCCGTCGGCCCCTCCGCGATGACGTACTCCTTGATGTGCCGGCAGAGATCGTAGTTCGAGCGCGGCAGCAGATCGCCGGTTGCGACGTAGGGCGCCATCAGGAGCTCAAGCTGAGGGACGTCGGAAAGCACCGCACCCCGCACGACCGCCCCAGAGAGGGAGCAGGGAGCGGGGAGCAGGGAGCCGTGCTCCCCGTAAATCGGCAGCGCGCTCACGCGAGGATCTCCTCCAGAATCGCGACCCCCCGCTCCAGCTCCTCCAGGGTGATCACGAGCGGTGGAAGTAGGCGGACCACCTGCGGCCCGGCCGTCACCACCAGCAGCCCCTGCTCGCGTGCCGCCGCGACGATCGGGGCGGCCGGCTCGGCCAGCTCGAGCCCCCACATGAGACCCCGACCGCGCACTTCGCGCACTCGCGGCGCCCCGGCGGCGAGCCGGGCGAGGCGCGCACCCAGCCACTCGGCCTTGCGCCGCACGTCGGCGAGGAACGCGGGATCGGCGAGCGTGCGCACCACCTCGAGGGCCACGCCGGCGACGAGCGGCCCGCCGCCGAACGTGGTGGCGTGGTCGCCCGGCTTCAAGGCCGCGGCGACGGCGCTCGTCACGAGCACGGCCCCCATGGGCAGACCGCCGGCGAGCGGCTTCGCCAGCGTGAGGATGTCGGGCACCACGCCGGCCTGCTCGTAGGCGAACAGCGTCCCCGTGCGGCCCAGACCGCACTGCACCTCGTCGAAGATGACCGCCACGCCTCGGGAGTCGCACAGCTCGCGCACGAATCCCAGCCACTCGGCATCCACGGGCCGCACGCCGCCCTCCCCCTGCACCGGCTCGACGATCACCGCCGCGGTGCGGGACGCCGATACGGCGTGATCCACGGCCGCCCAGTCCTCGCGCGCGACGATGCGGATGCCCGGCACGAGCGGCTCGAACGGCTTGCGATAGTCGGCACGGTCGGTGGCCGCGAGGGTCGCGAACAGTCGCCCGTGAAACGAGCCCGAAAACGCGACGATCTCGCTCTTGCCCGACCATTTGCGGGCGAACTTGAACGCGGCCTCGTTCGCCTCGGCGCCCGAGTTGCAGAAGAAGGCGCGGTCCGCGAATGAACGAGTGACCAACTCCTCCGCGAGCCGCTCGCCGGCCTCGCTGCGGTAGAGATTGGAGACGTGGATGAGCCCCGAGCCGAGGGCGCGCTCGAGGGCCGCGCGGATGACGGGATGATTGTAGCCGAGCGCGTTCACGCCGATCCCGGCCACGAAGTCGAGATACCGTGTGCCGTCTTCCGCGATGAGCTCGGCGCCTTCCCCCGCCACGAACAGGGGGC